>Ga0209079_10000007_pt1 | contig 137170 bp, 104 predicted proteins | sample PPLLaktember2015_2_FD_187259 | JGI IMG/M metagenome (GOLD analysis project Ga0209079, IMG submission 187259) | Freshwater sediment microbial communities from Prairie Pothole Lake near Jamestown, North Dakota, USA - PPLs Lake P7 Core (6) Depth... | ecosystem: Environmental > Aquatic >... | reverse complement strand
TGGCCGACCTTTACGTGCGTGGAGCGGAGGTGGACTGGGCCGGTTTTGACAAGGATTATCCCCGCCGCAAGGTTTCACTTCCCACCTATCCGTTCCAGCGAGAGAGATACTGGATCGATATACCTGCAGAGAGACCGCGAGTGGGATCTCCGGATTCAGGTATGGCTTGGAGGTCGATCGTGGAGGCCGGGCGGTGCCAATCCGAACAGGGGCCGCTCGATTTGCATCCGGAATCTTACCCGGAGAGATGGAATCGCCTCGAACGGTTGACCAACGCATTAACAGCCCGGACCCTGCTGCAGCTCGGCGCCTTTAAGCAGGCCGACGAGTCCCTCTCTGCAGATGAAATACTGCAGCGGTGTTCCATTCAGCCGATATACAAGAATCTGCTGCGTCGTTGGCTGACGCGGTTGGCCGCTAACGATTTGTTGAAAGTTGAAGGCACGAGCTTCATCGCTCACCGCCCGTTTGATCTCTGGCAGGTGAAGCCGCAATTGGAAAGTGTACGGGAGGTATTTTCAGACCAGCCCCGGTTTATGGAGTACATCGAACGCTGCGGGAACATGTTGGCTGAAGTCTTGACCGGGCGCCAAACTGCCCTGGAAACGCTGTTCCCCGGAGGGTCTTCCGAGCTTGCAGAGTGGTTGTACGGTGAGTTCTCGGTCTCCCGGTATATCAGCGGCATTGCGGCCTCCGCCGTTTCGGCCTTGGGAAGTGCGCAGGTGGAGGAGGCGCCGCTGCGGATTCTGGAAATCGGTGCCGGCACCGGAGGGACGACGGGTGCGGTTCTTCGATCGCTCCCGCCGCGACCCACAGAATACTGGTTTACGGACGTGTCCGAATTCTTCTTTCTACGGGCCAAAGAACGCTTCGCCGAGTTCCAATCCGTTCAGTACGGCTTGCTGAATATCGAGCATCCACCGCAAGGACAGGGCTTTGCGCCGCACAGCTTTCATGCTGTGGTGGCGACCAACGTGCTCCACGCTACACGCAATCTCGATACGACCCTCAGTCATGTCCTGCAGTTGTTGACCTCTGGAGGTCTGCTAGTTTTATCAGAAGTCACTCGAGAACTCGCGTGGTACGACATCACGACAGGGCTGATAGAAGGCTGGCAAAGTTTTGAGGACGGCTGGCGCAACGATAGCCCTGTCCTGTCTGCGGAAAAGTGGGCGGAGGTTTTGAAGAGCAGCGGATTTGAAGAAATAGAGGTGCTGCCGCAAAGGGGGTCTGTGGCGGAGGTGTTGGGCCAGCACGTGATCATCGCACGGGCGCCCATCAAGGAACGGTCCGCGGACATGGTTTCGAGCGGTGTACCCCGGTCATCCACTCGATATTCAAACGAAGATCGTGCAAATGCCGGGAACGAGAGGCTTTCAGACGACGGCTCTGATGAGGCCGCGCGAAAAGTGCTCGATTCCCCTGAGAATGAACGACGCGCCAATTTGATCGATTTTGTGGTGCTGCAAATCGCCCAATTGCTGCGAATGGGCTCAACCCGCCGACCCAAGAGGCGTAGCCGGCTCGTGGATTTGGGTGTTGATTCGCTCATGGCTGTCGAGTTGCGAAATCGTCTCGGGAATGACCTTGAACTTCCAAACCGATTGCCTGTCAGCCTGATATTTGATTATCCCACACCTGAATCGATTGCCTTATTCATCGAGAAAGAGCTTATCAACGCAGGTGTTTGGGACTGCCGCGATGGGCTGCCATCTGAAGAAACATTCGCACCGGGCGGCACATCCTCCGAACAAATCGCCCAGCTCAGCGACGAGCAGGTTGAGCTTATGATCATGGAGCGGTTGAACAAGAAGCATGAAGAGGCTGATATCTGAATGGACGGTGCCATCAAAACGACAGAAAAACTCTCTCCCCTGAAGCAGGCGTTTCTTGCACTCGAGAAAGCCGAAGCTAAGCTGGCCGCCATCGAGAGTGAACGAACCGAGGCCATCGCCATCATCGGTATCGGCTGCCGGTTCCCCGGCGGCGCTTCGAACCCGCTAGCCTTTTGGAAAAACTTGTGCGACGGCCGCAACTCTGTCACCGAGGTCCCTCGCGACCGCTGGGACATTGACTCCTATTATGATCCCGACCCGGAAACCCCGGGAAAGATGTCCACCCGCAGTGGCGCTTTCATTGAAAGTGTGGACCACTTCGACGCGGAGTTCTTCGGTATCACTCCGCGGGAAGCGCGTTCCATGGACCCACAACAGCGGATTCTGATGGAAGTCGTTTGGCAGGCCCTCGAAGACGCAGGACATGCTTCGCTTGAAAAACTGGAAGGCAGCTCGACCGGAGTATTTGTGGGCGTCACTACAGACGACTACGCACATCTCATGATGGAAGCCCAGGGGCTGAAAGGAATCGACACCTATTTCGTCTCGGGAACCGCACGCAGCATCGTCTCCGGGAGAATTTCGTACCAATTGGGACTGGTGGGGCCCGCTGTCAGCCTCGACACGGCCTGTTCCTCTTCGCTGCTGGCAGTGCACCAGGCCTGCCGCAGCCTGCTCGACCAAGAGTGCCGGATGGCGATAGCCGCCGGCGTCAATATAATTCTTTCCCCGGCCAATACGGTCGCTCTATCCAATTATCAGATGATGGCGCCAGATGGGCGCTGCAAAGTGTTCGACGCGGCCGCCGACGGGTTCGTCCGGGGGGAAGGGTGCGGCGTGGTGGTGTTGAAACGCCTGTCGGACGCGCTAGCGGATCGGGACCACATATATGCCCTGATCCTCGGCACCGCTGCAAACCAGGATGGCCCCAGCAGCGGCTTGACCGCGCCCAACGGGCCTTCGCAGGAAGTGGTGATGCGCGCTGCCCTGAAGTGTGCACACGTCAAGCCGATTAAAATCGGTTATGTCGAGGCACATGGCACCGGCACGGCCCTGGGAGATCCGATAGAAGTTCGTGCCCTTGGAGAATGCTATTCCGAGGGCCGTCCGGCAGACCGCCCGCTGGTTATCGGATCGGTAAAAACAAACATCGGCCATCTGGAGGCCGCGGCGGGCATTGCGGGCCTGATCAAGACCGCACTCGTATTACACCACGGGGAAATTCCGCCCAACCTGCATTTCAAGACTCCCAATCCAGAAATCCCCTGGGATCGCTACACCGTGATGGTGCCGACGCGTCGCATGGCCCTAGCGACCGACGGGAACCGAGCCTTGGCCGCCGTCACCTCACTTGGATTCAGCGGTACCAATGTCCATGCCGTGCTGTCGAGCGCGCCGGTGCAACCCGCGACCCAGGCGTCCTTGGAACGCCCCCTTCACGTGATCACCCTGTCGGCGCGGAGCCCGGAGGCACTTCGGCAGCAGGCCGAGAGTTTGAGTCAATGGATCGAATCCACGGCTGCTTCCGTTATTCCCAACGCGGCCTACACGCTCGGCGCTGGCCGGACACACTATCCTCACCGGATCGCCCTGGTGGGAGGGAGCCCCCGGGAGCTGAAGCGCGAACTTGAGGCCTGCCTGAACGGCCAACAAACTGCCGTTCGCAGCGGTAACGTCGCTGATGCCCAAGAGCAGCCGCGGGTGGCGTTTTTGTTCACCGGACAGGGGGCACAGTATGCGGGAATGGGGAGAGCGTTGGAGCAACATCATCCGCATTTCCGTGCATCCATTGACGAGTGCGATGCGATCCTGCAGCCGCTCTTGGGCCGCTCTATCCGCGAAATCCTTTATCCATCTGTTAATGGTGATGCCGAACGCATAAATCAGACCATCTACACCCAGCCGGCCCTGTTTGCGCTGGAATATGCACTGGCTAAGTTGTGGTGGTCTTGGGGCGTCAGGCCGTCACACGTGCTCGGGCATAGCCTGGGGGAATATGTGGCAGCCTGCATCGCGGGCATCCTCACCTTGGAAGACGCGTTGCAGATAGTCGTCCAGCGTGCTCAGCTCATGCAGTCGATCTCTGTTCCCGGCGGCATGGCGGCGGTCATGGCATCCGAGGAGGAGGTTGCACGGCGTCTGGTCCCTCACGCTGAATTCGTTTCCATCGCAGCGGTCAACGGGCCGAAACACGTCGTAATATCGGGTGCTGCCGCCAGCCTAAAGCTCATTTTAGGCTCGTTACATGAAGAGGGGATTTCGGTCATTCCTCTCAAGGTGTCTCACGCGTACCATTCCCCGCTGATGGAGCCGATTCTTGGACAATTCGAAAAAAGCATCGCCGGCATTCGATTCCACCCACCCAAGCTCCATCTGGTTTCGAATGTAAGCGGATCCGTGACCTCATGCGAAGAAGTCGGGAATCCCCGATATTGGCGCAGGCACGCCCGCCAGGCCGTGCGTTTCAGTGACGGCATGCGCACGCTGGCAGACCAGGGGTGCCGGCTTTTCATTGAAATTGGCCCTCAACCCGTCCTTCTGAACATGGGCCGCCAGTGTCTCGATAGGGGGGAGTTCACTTGGCTGCCGTCGCTAGACGGGAAAACGGACGATTGGGAGCGCATCCTGGTGTCCCTGGCCGATGCCTATACCGCCGGTGTTGCCGTTGATTGGGAAGGTTTCGACAAACCCTTTGACCGGCGGCGTATTTCTTTGCCGACTTATCCGTTCCAACGTCGGCAGTACTGGTTCAGCCAGAGTTCAGCACCAGGTGCCCGGCAACTTGCGCCTCTCGATCCATCCCAAGTTCATAGTGGCCATCCCCTGCTGGGAATGCGGATGGACTCGGCCACCGGTCGCATTCAATTCCGGTCTCGGATCGGAATGGGTCAAACGGCGTTTTTCAAGGACCATCGGGTTTCCGGGACATCCTCACTGCCGATGGCCGCTGTGTTGGAAGCTGCGTTGGCCGCAGCCAGACTGCTCTGGCCCGATTGCGCTTTCGCCCAATTGGAGCAAGTCAGCATGGACCGGGCCATCCGCCTGCCGGAGGACGCCGGAATCGAGCTGGAATGGATGCTCGAGCCGCGTCCGGAAAGCGGTTATACATTTCAGCTCTTCAGTCGCGCGGAAGGGCCGTCGACAGAAGGGCAATGGCAGCAACATGCGGCAGGCACTCTGCGGCCCGCAGGAGGCTCCCAAGAGAGACAGGCCGGAACCCTCCCGCCCGAACCTCTGGATGCCGTTCAGCGGCGATGCCGGCGAAAAACAGATGCAACCGATTTCTACGCCTACTTTTCCAGGATTGGCCTGGATTTCGGCCCTTCCTTTCGCACTTTGGAGACCTTATGGGCAGGCAATCGGGAGGCCTTGGGGCGATTGCGGCCGCAGCTCAATGCTGCAGATGCAAATCTCGGGTTCGCTTTGTCGCCGTTGATTCTAGATGGCGCGCTGCAGGTCATTGCGGCGGCTCTCATGGAGGGCAAATTTGAGGATCAGGCGCGCGTTGGATTTCACCTGCCTGTGGGCATGGACCACGCTATGCTGGCCCATTTCACCGACGGGGCTGCCTGGGCGCATGCTGCCTTGAGGAAGGGGGGGGGGGCCGCTTCGCGTTCGGTCGTCTGTGATGTAAGGCTGTTGGACGACCAGTCGCGAGAGATAGCCGTTCTTTCGGGGTGCCGGCTGGTGCCAGTCGATGCGGATGTTCTCAAATCCCGGACAGAGCAGCAGGAGGAACGGCTGCTCTATGATGTACGCTGGCGACCCCGGCCGGAGTGTAAAACGGTCGCTGCAGAGCCGACGGAAGCAACCGAATTTGACTTTCCGTTGCAGGCGCTGCCCGAGCGGTTGAACGCCCTGCTTCCCCAACTGGCCCATGCGCAGCGGTTCGAGCAATATGAAAGCGCCCGCGCGGATATGGATGCCCTGGTGAGCCTTTATATTATGCGAACGCTGGAGCAACTGGGCTGGCAGCCGGTGCCGGGTGACAGGGTGAAGTGCGACAGCCTGGCCGCGCAGCTCAACGTGGCGGCGCGCCACCGTCAACTGCTGAAACGATTTCTAGACATCCTTGCCGAGGACGGCGTTTTGGAGTCAGCGGGTGACGGCTGGAAGGTCCTCAGTGCGTTCACGGGAGGAGATCCCTCCTTGCGAGGGCGGGAGATCTTGGATAGCGGCACCTCCGGGGCTGCCGAGCTCGACCTGATTGTCCGCTGCGGCGGCCGGCTTGCAGAGGCGCTGCGTGGGGTTGCCGACCCGCTCGACCTTCTTTACAGGGGTGATGCATTTGCTTCCGTGGTCAGGCTCTACAGCGAATCCGCGACGGCCCGGGTGTTTAATGGGCTGGTAAAAGAAGCCGTGACGGAAGTGCTTCGGGACTGGCCGCCGGGCCGTCGGTTGCGGGTGCTCGAAATCGGCGCGGGGACCGGCGGCACCACGCAATATGTGCTTGAAGCACTCGCCGGCCGAGACGTATCCTATCTGTTTACGGACATTTCACCTGCCTTCGTGCAGGCGGCCAGAGAACGCTTCCAGCACCACCCCGGGTTCCGGTCCCAGGTTCTTGATATCGAAAAAGACCCTGCATACCAAGGGCTGGCAAAATGCCAATTTGATCTCGTCATCGCGGCGAATGTGCTTCACGCGACCGGCGATCTGGCCGACACGCTCCGATGCGTCCATACGATGGCCGCCCCGGGGGGACTCCTAGTGCTCCTGGAGGTCACGGCGCCCCAGCGCTGGGTCGACATCACCTTCGGCCTGACGGAGGGTTGGTGGAAATTCACCGATCACGAACGCCGCAGGGACTATCCGCTGCTATCCTCCTTACACTGGAAATCACTGCTTGCGGAAACCGGTTTCCCGGAAGCGCTGGCGGTGCCGTCTCCGGACCACCCGGCTCCTTACTCGACGCTGCAGCTTCTGTCATTGATCGTTGCGCGCAGGGACTCTGCTTCGCTTTCAGCATCCATCCATCCCGAGGTCGGCGCAACCGAACACCAGAACTGGCTGGTCCTGGCGGATAACGACGGATCCGGCCCCGGGTTCTGCGACCGGTTGAGGGAAAGAAACATCCGCACGTCGCTCGTGATTCGCGGCCAATCCTTCCCGGTGGAACAGCAGGAGGCTCCCGTATTGACATTTAACGAGAGGGAGGATTTCGAAATCCTTTTTCGTCAGCTGCGGGGCAGAGGTGCGGAGTGGACGGACTCAATCAATTCAAAGATAGTCGTCCTCTGGGGTGTGAATCCTCCATTCGACGCTCCAGGCGAAATTGACCCGCTGGTTCGGCAGAAAGCCCTTCTGGTCCCGGTGCTGCAACTGCTGCAAACAATAACCGAAAGGGGTATTAAGCATCCCCCAAAGCTCATTATCGTCACTCGTGCTGCACAGGCGGTCATGAACTTTGAGCCGGTCAAACCGGGAGGGGCCGCTCTGTGGGGCATGATTCGGGCCGTCATGCTAGAGCATCCCGAGCTCCGCTGCAAGCTGATCGATATCGATGCAGAAACCACCATGGATCGGAGCGGACCGTTTCTGGCCGAATGCGCGGCCGAAGATGCGGAAAACCAGGTGGCCATCCGTGGCGAGGCTCGCTACGTCCCGCGGTTGGAGCCGCTGCCGAAAGACGCTGTATCGGCCCCTTCGGATGCGGATCTCCCCCACCAGCTCGACATCACGCAACGAGGTCTATTTGAAAATCTCTTCTGGCGTAAAGCGGCCAGACGTTCACCCGGCAAGGGTCAGGTCAAAATTAACGTGGCAGCGGCAGGTCTCAATTTCCGTGACGTCTTGAACGCGCTCGGCACGTATGCAGGTGGCCCGGTGCCGTTCGGGGGGGAATGCGCGGGAACTCTGGTCGAGACCGGAGAAACCGTTGACGATTTAAAGCCTGGTGACCGGGTTCTGGCCATAGCTTCCCACAGCTTCAGCTCGGAGGCCATAGCGGACAGCCGCCTGGTTTGGCGCATACCGGACGGAATGAAGTTCGAACAGGCTGCTGCGCTTCCCATCGCATACACCACGGCGGCTTATGCCTTGCAGCGTTTGGCAGGTTTGCGGCCGGGGCAGCGGATACTGATTCATGCTGCTGCCGGCGGAGTCGGGTTGGCGGCCGTCCACCTGGCCCGTCAGGCTGGCGCCCAACTTTTCGTCACAGCCGGGAGCCCCGAAAAACGAACCTACCTAGAAAAGCTGGGTATCCCGCATGTCATGAATTCGCGCACGCTAGAATTTGCCGGGACCATTATGGCCGATACCCGGGGCGAGGGTGTGGATGTCGTCCTGAATTCCCTGGCGGGAGACTTTATCGAGCGCAGCCTGGCAGTGACGGCGCAAGGCGGCACTTTTCTCGAGCTCGGACGCTCAGGGATCTGGAGCCGCGAAGAGGTTGAGCACAGCCGGCCGGATATAGCCTACCACGCGATTGATCTTACGGAAGACATGGCTCAACGGCCGGAAACGGTTCGACCGCTATTTGATGCAGTACTTGAGCAAATTGCGGCGGGATCTCTCCCGCCACTGCCTTGCAAAGTATTCTCGAAAGATGCTGAGGTCGATGCCTTCCGGTACATGGCGCGGGCCAGGCAAATCGGGAAGATTGTCTTGAGCTGGCCCGGAAGACAGCCCTTTAGTCAAGATATGCCCTTGGTGCGGCCTGGCGGAACTTACTGGGTTACCGGCGGTTTGGGAGCCCTGGGTCTGTTCACAGCAGGATGGCTCGCCGAAAGGGGAGCCGGTCACATTGTGCTGACCGGCCGCAACCTTCCCACCCCGGTTGCCGAAAAGAAGCTCGCCGAAATCAGGCAAAATGGGGCAGGGGTCACCGTTATGGTCGCAGACGTGAGCCTGCGGGATGATGTGGAACGGGTTCTGAATACCATCCGGAAAGATTGCCCACCGCTCCGCGGCATTTTTCATGCGGCCGGCGTATTGGATGACGGGGTCTTGCGCCATCAGAGTTGGGAACGTTTTGAAACTGTTCTGCGGCCCAAGGTCACCGGGGCCTGGAATCTGCACCAAGCCACCCGGAATCTTAGCCTCGATTTCATGGTGCTGTATTCTTCCGTCGCGGGGTTGCTGGGCTCACCAGGCCAGGCGAATCATTGCGCCGCAAATGCCTTCATGGACAGCCTGGCCCATATGAGACAAGGCAAAGGGTTGCCGTGCCTCAGCATCAACTGGGGCGCTTGGGCTGAGGCCGGAGCGGCCGTTGCGGAAGGGGCAAGCAGCCGCGCCGCTTTGAAAGGTGTGGGCCTGTTCTCCCCCGAGACCGGACTGCAACTTCTGGAGCGCCTCATCCGCACCGACAAAACGCAGGCGGTCGCTCTTTTGGTGGATTGGCGAAAATACATCCGCTACGCGTATCCCGATGGATCGCCGGTACCGCTTCTCGATGGCGTGGCGGCTCCAGGCCTGCCTGAAGCGAATGCACCGGCTCTAAGAAAAACGCCGACTCCGGGGCTGATGCTCAAAATCCAGTCGGCTCCGGCAACGCAGAAAGTGAAGATGTTGACGGCCTGCGTGCATCGCGAAGCCTTGCGCATTCTGGGACTGGACCCATCGGATACGCTCGATCTCGAAAAGCCGCTGAACGATCTCGGGCTGGATTCCCTGATGGCCGTGGAACTGCGCAATGCGTTAGGTCGCGCCGTGGAGCGTACACTTCCCGCGACGCTGCTCTTCGATTACCCATCGATCAACTCGGTCACAAATTACCTGGCCGGCGAGTTGAATCTCGGACCGGTTCAGCCGTCCTCACCCGCAGCCACCGGCGCAGGAGTTCCGGAATCCACGGAAGATTTGTTGCGCCGCATCGAAGCCATGCAGGATGACGACATTGATCGGCTTTTTTCACAGGAAACGCAGGACAGAAATTGATGAGCGATTTCAAGAGCCGCCTATCCAACCTTACAACCAAACAGCTTATTCTGCTCGCCGACAGTCTGAACACGCGCCTGGAGGAAGCCGGCAGGGCGGCTACCGAACCTCTGGCGGTTATCGGGCTGGGCTGCCGGTTTCCGGGGGGAGCTGACAGCCCTGATCTTTTCTGGGATCTGCTGGTGAACGGCCGACAAGGCATCCGCGAGGTGCCACCCGACCGATGGGATATTGACGCCTATTTTGACCCGAATCCCGACAAACCCGGTAAAATGAACACGCGCTGGGGCGGGTTCCTTGAAAACATCGATCAGTTCGATCCCGACTTTTTCGGGATTTCCCCACGCGAGGCGGACACCATGGATCCCCAGCAACGGTTGCTGCTGGAGGTGGCATGGGAGACCCTTGAACATGCAGGTCTGAACCCGCGCGATCTGGCCGGCAGCCCCACCGGGGTTTACGCCGGGATATGCAACGGCGATTATTTTCAACTGCTGATGCGTGAGGGTCCCTCGAACATAGATGCCTACATCGCCACCGGGAGCGCGCATAGCATTGCATCAGGACGCATTTCCTACATCCTTGGCCTGGAGGGGCCCAGCCTTTCAGTGGACACCGCCTGTTCTTCCTCGCTGGTTGCCGTGCACCTCGCCTGCCAGAGCCTGCGGTTGGGTGAGTGCCGTCTTGCCTTGGCGGGGGGCGTCAATCTCATTCTGGCGCCTGAGACGACTATCGCCCTCACCAAATCCGGCATGATGTCCCCAGATGGCCGCTGCAAAACGTTTGACAAGGCAGCCAACGGTTTTGTGCGGGGCGAGGGTTGCGGAATGGTGGCTATGAAGCGGCTGTCCGATGCCGAGTCGGACGGAGACCATATTATTGCCCTGATTCTCGGATCTGCCGCCAACCAGGACGGACGAAGCAGCGGAATTACCGCACCAAACGGTCCTTCCCAGGCAGCTGTTATCCGAAAGGCGCTGCGCAACGCCCGTTTGGAGCCGGCGGCCATCGGCTATATCGAAGCTCACGGGACCGGCACCTCCCTCGGAGACCCGATTGAAATGGGTGCGCTGGCCGAAGTATTTGGAGGGGATCGCGGTCGTTCGAACCCGCTCCTGGTCGGCTCGGTCAAAACGAATATGGGTCACGCCGAATCTGCCGCAGGCATTGCCGGCCTGATCAAGCTCATTCTCTCGGTGTACAACGGCGAAGTTCCCCCCCATCTTCACTTCGTTGATCCTAATCCCCAGGTCGACTGGAGACGCCTGCCGGTCCGTATACCCGTCGCCCGCGAAGCCTGGCCGAAATCAAAAGGCCGACGGATCGGCGGTGTCAGTTCCTTCGGTTTCAGCGGCACCAACGCTCACGTCATTGTCGGCGAGGTGCCACGATCGGCCATGTCTTCTGCGACGGCAGGCAGCAACAACAGGTATCATCTGGTTGCCATTTCCGCCCGAGGCGACAATGCGTTGCGTGAGCTCGCCGGCCGCCATGCCGATCATCTGGGGCGGTTCCCGGAGACCACCGTGGCCGGGTTTTGCCGCACGATCGCGGCAGGCCGTGCCCACCACCCCCAGCGTGCCGCATTTACAGCCCGGTCGGTACCCGAGATTTTCCAGCGTTTAGACGAAATCCGGCGTTCCGAGGCAACAACGCTTATTCGCCAGGGCGGAGCGATCTCCAAGCATGCGTTGCATCCGGTTTTCCTTTTCACCGGTCAGGGGTCGCAATATCCCGGAATGGGACTCGCGCTCTACGAGACTCAGCCGACTTTTCGCGGTGTGCTGGACCAGTGCGACCAGATTCTGCGGCCGATGATCGGAAAGCCAATACGGGAACTGCTCGACCCGCTTTCAGCGTCCGCGTCTCTGTTTGACCAAACAGGGTACACCCAACCCGTCTTATTCGCCCTGGAATACGCGCTCGCTGCCATGTGGCGTGATTGGGGCATCGAGCCCGCGGCAGTCATGGGGCACAGCGTCGGCGAGTATGTTGCCGCCTGCGTTGCCGGGCTGTTCAGTCTCGAGGATGGCCTGCGCTTGATCTCGCGGCGCGGGCAGTTGATGCAGGAACTGCCGGATACCGGCGGCATGGCGGCGGTCTTCGCACCTGCGGAGACAGTGGAGGCTTTTCTTGAAGACGCCAAGGGGGCGGTCTCCATCGCTCTCGCCAACAGCCCTCATCAAACCGTGATCTCGGGCGAACGCAAACCCCTGGAAGATGTCCTGGCGGCCTTGGATCAACGCGGCTTCCGCTATCAAGTGCTCCGGGTGTCCCATGCATTCCACTCGCCTCTGATGGAACCTGTGCTCGATGCACTTGCAGCGGAGGCTTCGACCGTCCGGTTTTCAACTCCGCAGCTTCCGATTGTCTCGAATCTTACAGGTGGCTTCGCCGCCGACCTTTCCATGTGCCGTCCGGACTACTGGCGTAACCACGCGCGTCAGGCCGTTCAATATGCGCGGGGGCTTTCAACGCTCTTCGACGCCGGGCACCGGCATTTTCTTGAAATCGGCCCTCAGCCTGTGCTGTGCGCGCTCGGGAAGCAATGCCTATCGGATCCGTCGGTGCAGTGGTACGGCAGCCTGCGGAAAGGGAAAAGCGAGCATGAAGAGGTGTTGCAGTCCCTCGGCGCGCTTTATGTAAACGGTGCAGATGTTCAATGGGAACGGGTAGAGGGCCCGGATGCAGGACCGAAAGTTTCTCTTCCGACCTACCCTTTTCAGCGCAAGCGCTACTGGTATGGAAAGACCGATCGACAACGAACGTTGACTGCCGCGCCCCAGATACCCGCAGTCGAGGCGGAGGCCGAGGTGCACCGCCTGCTTGGCCGTCCCATATTGTCACCGGCGCTGACGGAACGCGTGTTCGAATCCCGTTTATCACTTGACCGGTTGGCATATCTCAACCACCATCGCATCTTTGACCTCTGGATCATGCCCACACCCGCCTACCTGGAAATGGCCATGGCGCTTTCCGAACAGGCCGGCATCGGTGTTTCAGCGAATGGGCGGGGATGGGACATCAGCGATGTCCGGATCGAGGAGGCATTGATCCTGACCGAGAAAGAACCGATCAGGGTCCAGACGATATTTACACCCAGCGGCCCGAGTATGGGTGAATGCCGTTATTTCAGCGGCAGCTCGTCCGGCCAGGGGGTAGAGTGGCGCAGGCATGCCACATGTCGGATTCAAAATCCCCTCAACGGATCTGTTGCACCCCAGGGCCTCGACCTGAACGAAATGCGGATGAGATGCACCGCCGAAGTACCCGTCGATGAATTCTACAATAACCTGCAAGACCTGGGCTTGGTGTTTGGGTCCACCTTCCGCGGTGTCCGAAGGATCTGGCAAGGCGACCATGAAGCTTTGGGGGAGATGTCCATTCCTGACGAACTGGCGCAAGATGAAAAAAATTACCGGTTCCACCCGGCGCTCCTGGATACCTGCTTTCATCTCCTGGGGGCAGCCATGGGAGCGGACATGCGCAGTCAGGCCTACCTGCTCATCGGGATCGAGCGGTTTCGCCTCTTCCATACCCCGCCATTCCGATTTTGGAATTTGACGAAAGTGCATCAATCCGCAAGCCGTCAGCCGGAGACCATCAGCGGCGACATCGTTCTGTTTGATGATGAGGGCCGGGTGATTGCAGAAATCAAGAATCTGCTTCTCAAGCGCGCGGACCGGAACGCTCTGACGGCACTGACCCAAAGAGGGGCGGCGGAAAATTTGCTGTACTCGGTGCGCTGGCATGAACAGCCTTTTCAGGTCGTTGAGTCAACAGGCGAAATGGAAAAAGCACCGCAGCCCGAAGAGTTGGCGGTGCAGCTCACGGAGAGACTGAAGCAGCATGGCGCCGCCTTTGGGCTGGGAGTCTACGGTTCGCTCATGCCTCATTTGGACCGGTTCTGCGCGGCTGCCATCATCCGTGCTTTTCAGGGGGCAGGCATAAATTTTCGGTCTGGGGAATCCTGGACGCGGGGTAGGATCGAGCAGCAGCTGGGACTGATTCCCCGTCATCGCCGCCTTCTGGGAAGGCTCTTGAATATCCTGGTGGAAGACGGCATCCTGCTGAAGAAGGCTGATAATATCCAGATTGTAACGGATTCACACGCTTCGGAACCCGTCACGTCGGCCGATGAGCTAGCCCGCCGCCACCCCGAGTGCGAGGCCGAGATCCGGCTAACGGAGCGGTGTGCCGGTCGGTTGCTGGATGTGCTGAGGGGCGAGTGCGACCCCTTGAGCTTGCTTTTCCCGGACGGTCAGATTGAGTCTCTGGAAAGAATTTACAAGGATTCGCCCTATGCACGCACTTTCAATTCCACGCTGAGCGATGCGGTGGCAACTGAAATGGGTCTTCGCAGCAAGGCAGGCCGCCCGATACGCATCCTTGAAATCGGGGCCGGCACCGGCGGCACCACCGTGCACATGCTCCCGCTGCTTGCCGGCAAGAACTGTAGATACCTGTTCACCGATATAGGCCCGTTGTTTTTGGCCAGGGCGCGGGAGAACTTCAAGGCCTGCCCCTTTGTCGACTTTGAAACCCTCGACATCGAAAAGGATCCGGACGAACAGGGGTTTGCAGGGAAGCGCTATGACGTCGTGATCGCCGCCAATGTGCTTCACGCCACCAGGAATCTGAGGGAGACAGTTGGTCACGTTCAGAAGCTGATGGCCCCGGGTGGAATGCTCTTTATGCTGGAAGGGACGGCGCCACAACGCTGGGTGGATCTCACCTTTGGGCTTACCGAAGGTTGGTGGCGGTTCGAAGACTCGGACATCAGGCCGGAATACGCCTTGATCGACAGGCATCAATGGAAAACTCTGCTGGGAGACGCGGGGTTGACACCGGCCACTGTGGCGTTGGAAGGGCCGGGTTCTGGAGGTGGCATGTTGCCCCAGGCGATGGTGTTGGCCCGCAAGCACGTGGAGGCGCCCAATGCCGGTAAAAATAGGCGGTGTTGGGTTATATTCAGGGATGAGGACGGCATCGTCGATGAGCTGTCTCCCAAGATCAAGGCTGCGGGCGAGGATGTTCTCCTGGTGGAGCGTGCTGAACGCTGCCGGAAACCGTCCCCGGGCACTCTGGCAATTCGGCCTTCCGCGCCCGAGGACTTCAACCGGCTGCTGGGCTCGGAGCTGCATCTGTCCGATCGGCAGCCTGTAGGCATCGTTTATTTCTGGGACTTTCAGGGAGTGCCTGCCGATCACGCAACGCCGGGGGATACTCTGGTGCCGCTGGTGCACCTGATGCAGGCCATGATTGCCGCCGCTTCACGCTTTTCCGTGAGCCCGAAGCTGTGGGTGGTTACTCGAGGCGCGCAGCCGGTCACCGAATCAGCCGATGTGGGCGAGCCCCTGCAGTCGGGCGCATGGGGGCTCACCCGCGTTTTCGGTCTCGAGCACCCGGACATGCTGGGAGGGCTCGTGGATCTCGATCCGAAGAGCACTGTCCGGGAGGCGGCCAAATGGCTGTCATCTCAGCTAAAGGCTGATGACGGTGAAGACCAGACCGCGGTCCGCGGCGGACACCGCTATGTGCCCAGGCTCGAACGAATAGAAAACTCCGCAGCCGCGACAGGAACGGTTGACTTGCATAAGGAGGCCACCTACCTGATCACGGGCGGACTTGGCGGCCTGGGTTTGAAAATCGCCGCGTGGATGTCCGGTCGCGGCGCAGGCCGCCTGTTTCTCCTGTCACGGAAAAAGCTTCCGCCGCGCGCTGAATGGAAGGGGATTGCGCCAGATAGTCCGGAGGCCTTCTGGGTTAGGTCCATTCAAGACATTGAGAGCGAAGGCGCAGCGGTTGAGCCGGTGAGTGTGGATGTAAGCGACCGTAACGCCATGTCGGAGCTTTTTTCCCGGCTCAGGCGTGATTCTTCTTTCCCTTTGCGTGGAATCATCCACGCCGCCGTGCAGATGAGCGCCTATCCGCTTGAAAAGCTGACCCCGGAAGCCTTGGCAGAGATGATGCGGGCGAAGGTCGAGGGCGGGCTGCTGCTGGATGAATTCAGCCGGGGGATGGAACTTGACTTTTTTACGATGTTCTCATCGACCACATCCCTGTGGGGAGTTGTGGGCCTGGCTCACTATGCGGCTGCCAACCAGGTCTTGGACGCTCTGGCACATCGCAGGCGCAGCGACGGCCTGCCGGCCGTGAGCATCAACTGGGGCACCTGGGAGGAAATGCGCATTGCCGGCGCCGCGGACAAGGAGCTTTTTCAGCAGGCGGGGCTGAACACGATACCGGTCGATCGTGCGCTGAAGCTATTGGAGCAACTCCTGCTCTGGCGCGATCCCCAGGTCTGTGTCGCAGCTGTGCACTGGCAACGGTTGCGCAGCGTCTACGAAGCACGCAGGGGCCGTCCCTTCTTCGAAAAGATGGGCAGGACGGCGGCGGCGCAATCAACGCGGGTACTTGCAGTTGATGGTAGCGCGTTGAAGAGGGCCCTTGAGACCGCGTCGAAGGAGCGTTGGGCCGACATCCTGATTGCGCATCTCAAAAGATGCGTTCAACAGGTGCTTCGCCTTGATAACGCCGACCAGGCGATCGCCGACCGGGGATTGTTTGAAATGGGCATGGACTCCCTCATGGCCGTTGAGCTCAAAAGCCGGCTTGAAAAAGATACGGGGTTATCTCTGCCTTCAACCCTTGCTTTCAACTATCCGACCATTAACGATCTGGCCGGTTATCTCGTGGAGCAACTGTCGCCTCGGGAGAGCCCCTTGAAGCCGGAGCGTGCAGCCGAATCCGCCTCAGCACCGGCGTCCGGGTTACTCTCCGCCTCTGACGCTTTGTCAGAGGATGAACTCTCGGAGCTTCTGGTCCGTAAACTGCGAGAGCTGAAATGACGTTGCACAGGATTTTGGAAGCTGCCATCGCTACCGAAAAGGGGAGGCGGCTCACGGCAATGGCAGCCATGGCGGCGGCGGCTTTTTTCTGGGCCGTGGTTGAGTACCTGGGGGGGCGCGTACCGAAGGGATACTCGCCGGTTCAGACCGTCTGGTCTCGATATCTCGTCCATCTGCTGTTCATGCTGGTCGTCTTCGGTCCCCGACGGAGATGTGATTTGGTGCGAACCAGCTGCTTGGGTCTGCAGGTCTCACGGGCGCTTCTGATGGTCGGAATGCCGGCGTGTTTTATCTGGGGCGCGGCCCTTTTCCCGGTGCAGGTTGTCTGGCTGCTTTCGTGGAGCTCCGTGATGCTGCTCCTGGCTATGAGCGGAGTGCTTCTCCGGGAACGGGTAGCACCGGGTCTTTGGATGGCGGCTGCGATCGGCTGGGTCGGGATTTGGCTTATGTCCGGGGCCGACCTGCCGCCTGTGAGCTGGCGCTATTTAGCCCCGCTTGGAATGGGGTTCTGTTTTGCTCTTTACGTCATCATGACGCGCCGGATGCACGGGGAAAGCACGCAAACCAAGCTGTTCCACACCGCATTATGGGTATTCTTGATATTGAGCCTGGTGGTGTCCTCGCAATGGAAGATGCCTTCGCCCGGGGTTTTGATCGTATACGTTTGCACTGGCTTGTCGGGGTATCTTTGTCTTTTTTCGCTGGATAAAGCCATCGAGCTGGCGCCGGCCGCCCTGGTTGCCCCGCTGATCTACACCGCACCCCTCTGGTCGTGCATTCAGGAATCCGTCAGCACGGGAAAGCCGCCCGGGGGAATAGTTGTAATTGGCGCGTTGATAGTCGTGGCGACATCCGCTTACGTGATGCTGGCCGAGTGGTCAGGACGAGTTCGACTTGCCGCCGCAGACTAAGCTAAGGAGATCCGCTTCATGACAGAAAAAATACCCGGTACCCAACCGTCTGATCGGCGGGACGTGCTGCGTCAAGCTTTGGATGCACTCGAGAAGATGCAGAAAAAGCTCGACGCCTCCGAGCGGACCCGCCGGGAGCCGATTGCCGTAATCGGGATGGGTTGCCGACTGCCTGGAGGTGTCAACACCCCGGAGCAGTACTGGGAGCTGTTGGCCGGGGGCAGGGACGCGATCACGCGCATGCCTGAGCATCGCTGGAATGCCGCAACACCGCAAGGATCTGGCACAGCCAGTCTGGCCAATGCCCAGGCCCCGTGGGGCGGCTTTTTGGCGGAAATCGAGCGCTTCGATGCAAGTTTCTTCGCGATTTCGCGGCGAGAGGCCGAATCCATGGACCCCCAACAGCGATTGCTGCTCGAAGTCAGCTGGGAGGCCATTGAACGGGCATGCATCGACGCGTCGGCGCTGCGGGGCTCCAAAACCGGTGTTTTTGTGGGCGTGACCACCACGGACTATTCACATATCGCCCTAAACCAAGATCCGACATTGCTGGATGCCTATACCGCGACCGGCAGCGCATTGAATGTCACGGCGGGCCGCATCGCCTATGTCCTCGGTCTTAACGGCCCGGCGATGGCGATCGACACGGCATGTTCTTCCTCTCTGGTGGCTATTCACCTGGCCTGCCAGAGTTTGCGCCTGGGTGAAGCAGACATGGCACTGGCAGGCGGGGTAAATGCACTCCTGAAGCCGGAGCCCTTCATCTGTTTTGCGAAATGGGGGATGATGGCGCCGGATGGGCGTTGCAAGGCCTTCGATGCAGCAGCCGACGGGTTCGTGCGCAGCGAAGGCTGCGGAATGCTCGTGCTGAAGCGCCTCTCGGATGCGCTGTCGGCAGGAGACAACATATTGGCACTCGTTAAAGGGTCTGCCGTCAATCAAGACGGCGCCAGCAGCGGGCTCACTGTCCCCAACGGGCGGGCGCAGGAAGCCGTGATTGCCGAGGCGCTGAGAGCCGCCGGGCTTTTGCCAGGCCAGATCGGCTATGTCGAAGCTCATGGTACAGGAACTCGCCTGGGAGACCCAATAGAACTTGAAGCTATCGTCAATGTGCTGTGCTCCGGAAGGAGCACGGCCGAACCACTGCGGGTGGGTTCCGTTAAGACCAATCTCGGCCACCTTGAATCGGCATCGGGTGTCGCGGGGCTGATCAAGGTCATCTTGTCGCTGAACCACGGGGCCATTCCGCCGCATCTTCACTTCAAAGCGCTCAGCCCACAGATCAATATCGGAAAGACCCCGGTGGAGATCCCCACAGGGCTTGTCCCCTGGGCCCGAGACTCCAGGCCCCGGATTGCCGGAGTGAGCTCATTCGGCTTCAGTGGCACCAACGCCCACGTCGTCGTTGAAGAAGCGCCCCAAAATAACCCGTCGCGCCCGTCCGAACGTGCGCGTGAAATAATCTGTCTCTCCGCCCGCAGCCGCTCGGCGCTGGAGCAGAAGGCCCGTGACCTCGTTGAATTCCTCGAACGTGAGCCCGAAATCGGCTTGCCGGAGGTCAGCTATTCATTAACCGCCGGGCGAAGGCACTTCCCGCATCGCCTCGCTCTGGCCGGCCGAGATGTTCGCGCGGTGTGGCGGGAATTGAAGGACTGGCTCGACGGAAAGCACCCGCAGTCCGTGCTGAGCGAGGAATCCGCCGATGGCAAACAAAGAAAGGTGGCCTATCTCTTCAGCGGGCAGGGGGCCCAATATCCCGGGATGGGGAAGATGCTCTACGAGACCCAGCCGGTTTTTCAGGAAACCGTCGACCGTTGCGCTTGCATATTGAAACCTCTGCTGGATCTGCCCTTGAAGGAAGTCATTTTTGCCGCAGAGAATGAGGCACACCAGATCAACGAAACGCTTTACACGCAGCCTGCACTCTTTGTGATGGAATATGCGCTGTTCGAGATGCTGCGGGAATGGGGGATCCGGCCCTCGGTGGTGCTGGGTCACAGTGTCGGAGAGTACGTTGCGGCCTGCGTCGCCGGCGTGTTCGGACTAGAGGACGGTCTGAGGCTGATTGCCGCGCGCGCCCGTCTGATGGCCGAGAAAACCGAACGAGGCCTCATGGCGGTTGTTTCCGGAAGCGAAGAGGCAGTGGCATCAACCATCGCCGGCCTGACGGCCGACATATCGATCGCCGCCATCAACGGGCCGGAAAACGTGGTGATATCGGGACGCTCATCCGCCATGGAAAAAGTATTGGCCGAACTGAGCCGCCAGGGCGTCCATTTCAAAAAGCTGCCCGTGTCGCATGCCTTCCATTCGCCGCTGATGGAACCCGTGCTGGATGCATTTTATCGAACGGCTTCAGAAGTCTCTTTCTCGCCACCCGGAATTGCTCTGATATCGAATATCGGCGGCAAGCTGATATCTTCAGGCACAGTTCCGGATGCCGCTTACTGGCGGCGGCACATCCGTGAGCCTGTACAGTTCGCCGGCTCGATTCATACCCTTGCCAGGGAAGCATGCGACTTTTGGTTGGAAATCGGCCCCCGCCCCGCGCTTTTGGCCATGGCCCGGCAAATTGTCCCCGATAGCGATACGCACATGTTGCCGACTCTCAGGCGTCAACAACCGGATTGGGTCCCCCTGACTGAGTGCCTCGCTGCGCTCTATTCGCGAGGCTTGGATATCAACTGGAAGGCATTTCATGCCGGTCGCACTCGCACTGCGGTTCAGTTGCCGACCTATCCCTTCGAGCGTGAATCATTCTGGATATCAACGGGCAGCAAGGGTTCGTCGGCAGGCGCTGCTCTTCCCGTTGTTGGATATTCCCGACATCCGATTTTGGGGTCGCGGGTCGACCTGCCGTCGAGCGAGGGTATCTTTATCTGGCAAGCATCATTGGACATGCAGCGCTGTTCCTTCCTCTTGGACCATTGCATCCAGGGAAGCGCCATCTTTCCGGCTACCGCTTACATCGAAATGGCTTTGGCTGCCGCGGCTGAAACAAAGCCGGAAGAAACCTACGTGCTGCGAGACCTCTCGTTCCATAAACCCTTGCTATTGACGCGGGACGCTCGGCCAACCCTGCAGTTATGGATGCGCAAAGACACTGAAGGATCATTTAATGCCCGCGTATTCAGCCGGGAAACAACCGCCGACGATTCGGAGGGCGCCAAAGCATTTTGGACCCTTCACATGACGGGGACACTGACTTCAGTTGGATTGTACAAGCCTGAGACCGACTTGAAAGGGTTCGACCTGTCGTCAATCCGTTCTCGCTGCCCGGAAGAGATCGAAGGCCCCGTATTCTATGAGAGCCAGGCAACGAGAGGCAACCAGTGGGGCCCTTGTTTTCAGGGGGTTCATACGCTCTGGAGAGGCAATGGCGAGGCTTTAAGCCAAATCCAGATCCCTTCTCAATTGCAGGCTGAACTGGGTGACTATCGATTCCACCCCGCAGTGGCAGATTTTTGCGGTCATGTTCTCGCTGCGACACTGCCGGCCGACGATGCCGGCCGGCGAAATGGTGCCTTCGTCGGCGGTGGTATTGACGAAGTCAGAGTCCATGCCTCTCCTGCCGGCCGTCAGCTATGGTCGCACGCCCGGTTGCGGCAGGATGGCCAAACAGCTGATAACGTTTTGGTAGGCGACGTGCGCCTCTGGGATGAGGCCGGAAATCTGGTGTCTGAAACCCTGGGGGCGAGGTTATGGTATCTGGACCGACAACTTCCGGGTAAAGCCGCGGATATCCGTAAGTGGATGCATGAAATACGCTGGGTACCCGGTGCAATCAGCAAGGTTGTGGGGCAAAGCGACCTGTCCGGCCAGCGCTGGGTGATATTTGAGGATCACAGGGGTGTGGGCGAGTCCTTGCAACGTCATGTCATCGCCTGCGGTGGGAATGCAGCAGTGGTTCGGAAGGGGAATGCCTATCAACGGGAAAATGAATGCTGTTGGATTATTCGTCCAGAACTACCCGAAGATTTTAAACGCTGTTTAGCAGAGATCTGCGCCCATTCCGGCCCGACCGTGAACAGGGTGGTGTATTTGTGGAATCTCGATGCGCCGGCTGCCGACGGGTTGACAGCCAAGAAACTGTGTGACTGGCAACTCGTCGGTTGCGTCAGCGCACTCCATGTCATTCAGGCAATGGCAGGTATGGAGCAAGCAAAGACTTCACGGCTTTTTCTGTTAACTTCCGGGGCCCAGGCGACCCCGAGCATGAAGGGTCCATTGTCTCCGGTTCAATCTCTTCTCTGGGGACTGGGGCGGACGGCTGCGATCGAGCATGCCCAGTTCTGGGGCGGGCTGATCGATTTGGACCCAATCGCATCTTCGGAGTCGTCGGCCCTGCAGTTGGTCCAGGAGATAGCGTCGCACGATGCCGAAGACCAGATGATTTTGCGCGAGGGACAACGTCTCGTCGCCCGGCTTTACCCGTTGAATATGGACGCTTCCAAGGACCAGCCGTTTAAGATTCACGGGGACGGATCTTATCTGATCACGGGGGGGCTGGGGGGTATCGGTTTTGAAACCGCGCGTTGGCTGGGCCAAAAAGGAGCCCGCAATCTTCTTCTAGTGGGGCGCACTGCCCTGCCCGAAAGGGGATTATGGAATCAAACGAACGTAGATAGTCCCCTTGGACGCCGCATCGAACGCATCCGCGCGCTTGAACGCATGGGAATGCAGGTAACCTATTTCTGCGGAGATGCGAGCGATGCGGAAGTGTTCGACCAAATCCGGGATGAGCTGACGGAAGGCCGGATTCCACCTCTCAGGGGAATAATCCATGCCGCGGGTGTCATGCAATATGAGCCTTTGACGAGCCAAAAAGCGGAGCGGATGCTGGAAGTCATGCGGGCGAAGGTAATCGGCGGCTGGCTGTTGCATCAAAACTTTTTGGATCAGCCCATTGACCTCTTCGTTGTGTATTCGTCAACGTCCTCAATTCTGAACTCCCCTTTCATGGGGGCATATGCGGCGGCCAACGCGTTCCTTGATGCTATGGCTGCCTACCGGCGGCGAGAAGGTCTGCCGGCGCTTAGCGTCAGTTGGGGCACTTGGTCCCAAACCGGCATGGCGGTTGAGGGCGAGCGGGCGGCTGGCGCACCCAGGTCACTGCCCAAAGGTGTCGGGGCCATTTCCAACCAGGATGGGGTGGATGCCCTGGAACTGCTCCTCCGGTGCAATGCCGTTCACTCAGGCGTGATGCCCATGGACTGGAAAGAGTGGCGGCAAGCATATCCAGCCTTTTCCTCCATGCCTTTTTTCCGGGACCTCATGAACTTCACCGGGTTCTCTCCGGTACCCGACCATTCCGATGACCAATTCGGGAGGCAAGCTGCTCGCACGGCGGCTTTAGCGGGTAGAGTGGACGATCTCACAGATTACCTGACACGCGAAATCGCGGTGGCCCTTAAGACCACTCCGGAACGAGTGCCGGTCAACGTGTCCTTGCCTTCCATCGGGTTTGATTCACTGATGGCTGTGGAAATCAAAAATCGAATCGAAGCGGATCTCCGGGTTAGTATGCCGATGGTCAAGCTGCTCGAAGGGCACTCAATAAATGTATTATCAGATTTCATTTCGAAGGAACTGATCGTGCGCACGACAGCAGGGGCAGGGATTCAGATGCCAAGTGATGAAAACAGAGCCAAAGCCAATCAGGGCGGGCTTTGGGAAGAAGGGGAGATATGAGCATATCGGACCTTATCAACGATTGCTCGAAAAATAATATCCAGCTTTGGGTAGAAGGCAGTCGGTTAAGATTCCGGGCATCCAAAGGAGTCCTTAACGCAGATCTGCGTCAGAGGATCGCCAGGAACAAGTCGGACCTTATTCGGCATCTTCGTGACCAAGCCTCTCACATTACGGCTTCCTTCCCTTTATCCCATGGTCAACGGGCCCTGTGGTTTATCTATCAGACAGCCCCGGAGAGTAGCGCGTTCAATACGGCCTTTGCAATTCGGGTACGTTCAAGTGTTGATGTTTCTGCAATGAGAAATGCTTATCAAGCATTGATCGACCGCCATCCCGCATTGAGGACAACATATAAATACTCCGATGGCCTTCCTGTCCAAAATGTTCACTCGTATCTGGAAGTTCAATTTGAAGAGATAGATGCTTCGGGGTGGAGTGAAGCAGAGCTGCAAGAAAAAGTGACGGCTCTCTATAAGAGGCCCTATGATCTGGAACAGGGGCCGGTGATGCGTGTCCATTTGTTAATGCAATCGGAAACAGACTACGTACTTTTACAGACGATTCATCACATCGCCTGTGATGGTTGGTCCATCTGGCTGCTTTTATCCGAACTTCGTGAATTATACAGAGCAGAAGCAAACAATTTACCGGTAACGCTTGGAACACCCGAAAGAGAATTCACAGATTATGTGCAGTGGGAACAAAGGATGCTTGGCGGCCTTGAAGGCGAAGAACTTCTAGAGTTTTGGAAAGGGCAAATGGCTGGCGAGTTGCCCGTGCTCAATTTGCCGTATGATCGACCACGGCCAAAACTGCTGGAGTTCAATGGAAAATCAAAATCATTTGTTCTGGGCAAAGTCTTGACCAAAAAGATAAAGAATTTAGCCAAGTCGGAAGGAGCCACTCTGTTTATGCTCCTTTTGGCCGCTTATTTCATTTTGTTGCACCGATATTCGGGACAGGATGATATTTTAGTCGGCACTCCAACCTTTGGAAGAAATCAGCCCGAATATGCCAGAACAGTGGGGCTCTTTATAAACCAGGTTCCAGTCCGGGTAAATCATATTGACAATCCCTCTTTCAGTGATTTTCTTTCGCGAATTCGGCGAACCACCCTGGAGGTGTTGGATCATGCTAATTACCCTTTCGTTATGATGGCAGATAATTTCTGGCGGCACCGCGAGCGTAATGTTTCTCCCATTTGTCAGGTGGAGTTCATTCTGCAGAAGCCTCAACAGTCGGACGATCTTCTGGGACTGTTGAAGTCCGAAGGTGTTCGAGGCACGATTGATTTTGGAGGGCTCAAACTGGAATATTACCCGCTGAACCAGCAGGAAGGTCAGCTGGATCTGACGTTAGAGATGGTGGAAAGCGATAGCGATTTACTTGGAAATATTAAATACAATTCCGACCTTTTCGACGACGCAACCGCCGAAAAGATAGTCAATCATTTCCGACAGTTGCTGGCAAGTATCGTCACCGATCCTTCCAGGAAGATTTCCTCATTGCCCATCATGACGGAACGGGAAAGCCATCGGATTCTTGTTGAATGGAACAGCACCAAGGCCGTATTTCCAGGAAGTGCCTGTGTTCATGAACTCATCGAGGCACGGGCAAAGGAAACGCCCAAGGCGATCGCCGTTGAGCATGATTCTGCCGGCCTGACCTATGAAGAAATGAACCGTAAAGCGAACCAGTTAGCTCATTATCTCGAGTCGCTTGGTGTAGGGCCTAACATAATCGTCGGTGTATGCCTCGAGCGTTCTTTTGAAATGATCATTGCTTTGATCGCTGTTTTAAAGGCGGGAGGTGCCTATCTGCCCCTGGACCCGTCTTACCCGAAATCGCGGCTGACCTTCATGCTCGAAGATGCCAGGGTCCGCGTGTTGCTCGCGCAAAGCAGCCTGAGAGATCAGCTTCCAGAAGCGGCGGTACAACGGGTATTTGTGGATAAGGATTGGGATGCAATCAGCAGCAATCCGACGGCAGATCCTGTTAACAAGGCTTCCGGGGAAGACTTGGCCTACATCATCTACACCTCCGGTTCAACAGGGAAACCAAAGGGGGTCATGATCCGACGACATTCGCTCGAGAATTTCGTTGAAAGTGTAAGCCGTGAATATGCGATCACCTCTGCGGATCGAATTCTCCAGTTCGCATCGATCAATTTTGATGCAAGTGCAGAGGAGATCTACCCCTGCCTGACCCGAGGTGCCACGCTGGTTTTGCGGAGCGACGAGATGATCGGTTCCATATCTTTATTTCTAGAAAAATGTCGAGATTGGCAACTGACCGTTCTGGATCTGCCGACTTCCTACTGGCATGAACTTACGCTGGAACTGGAACATGAACTCCTGATCATCCCGGAGTCAGTGCGTCTGGTGATTATCGGTGGCGAGAGAGCGCAGCCCGAACTCCTCAGAGCCTGGCATCGGCATGTAAAGCCGACCGTCAGACTTCTGAACACGTACGGCCCGACAGAAGCGACGGTAGTCGCTACTATATGTGATGCGACGCGTCCACCCGAAGGCAATATCCCCATGAGAGAGGTGCCCGTAGGCCGGCCGATAGCCAACACTCAGGTATACATATTGGATCGCAACCTGCAGGCGGTTCCCGCCGGAGTATCCGGCGAACTGCATATTGCAGGTGAGGGATTGGCAGCTGGATATTTGAACCGCACCGATCTGACCGCAGAAAAATTCATTGCGAATCCATTCGCTGGTGACGACCAGGCACGACTGTACAAAACAGGCGATTTGGCACGCTATCTTCCAGACGGGAATATCGAATTTCTCGGTCGCATCGACAGGCAGTGTAAAATCAGAGGCTTCCGCATTGAAATAGGCGAAATCGAATCGGAATTAAAGAAACACACCGCTGTGAAACATGTTCATGTCACAACATCACACGACGGCAGGAGTCAGGCCAGGCTGATTGCCTACGTCGTGACAATCGATGGGGCATCCTGTTCTGTCGGTGAAATTCATGAACACCTGAAAGTAAATCTTCCTGATTATATGGTACCATCAGCTGTTGTGATATTGGATGCATTGCCTTTTTTGCCCAGCGGGAAAGTAGATGCCGGGGCATTGCCAGAGCCGGACCTGACAAGGTCTCTGCAGAATACTCATGTGGCTCCACGAAATCATGTAGAGGAAATCCTGTGCGGAATATGGGCTCACGTGCTCAAGGTCAGTCAGGTGGGCATTTATGATAATTTCTTCGAAATGGGGGGGCATTCACTCTTGCTGTTGCGGGTTATTTCGAAACTCGAGGAGACCCTGAAAGTCAAGCTGCCGTTTCGCCAATTCTTTGTGACGCCGACTATCGCTGAAATCGGTACCGTTGTTGAAGCGTTGCTCTACTTGAGAGAGAGTTCGCAAGCTGTTTACGATGTTTCGACTGAAAACCGTGAGGAGATCGAAATATGATTGATAGCAGTTTCATACTTCATCTCCGAGGTTTAGGTGTCGTGCTCAGAGCTGAAGGGGACCGTCTGGTATGCAATGCTCCTGCGGGTGTCCTGACTCCTGAGTTGGTATCTCAAATCCGGGACAATAAAGATGATGTCCTAAGAACCCTGATTGAAATGGAATGTGCCCGAAGCGAGTCGGAACTGTCCCTTGTTAAAGTGGAAGGGGAAGGGGAAGAACAGTCTCCGTTGACCTTTGCACAACAGCGGCTGTGGTTTTTGGATCAGCTGCAACCCGGGACATCCGTTTACAACATGTCGTGGGCTCTGCAGTTGACCGGAAATCTCGACGTGAAGGCTCTCGAAAACAGCCTGAATGAAATTATCACAAGACATAACACGCTGCGCTCAACGTTCAGATTTGTCGACGGCGCGCCAGTGCAACACATTTCGCCCTCTCTGACAATTGAGCTTGCAATAGTCGATTTGCCCGCCAATCCGCGTTCTTCATCGGATCAAGGGCTCGATGGGTATCTTAATAGAGAGGCAAAGAAACCTTTCGATCTTTCTCAAGGCCCCCTCATCCGCGCCCTGCTCATCCGGCAAGGTGAGCAAGAGCACGTACTTTTCCTTGTCATTCACCACATTGTCTTTGATGGCTGGTCTCTGGACATTTTTTTGCGCGAACTGTTTACCTTGTACAAAGCGATTCATAACGGGGCACCACCCGAACTGCCTCAGTTACCGTTGCAGTATTCCGACTTTTCGCACTGGCAGAGGAAATCGCTGAATGAAGAAAAAAGCGCTAAACTGCTGAAATATTGGAGAAACAATTTAGAGGGCATGTATGGAAAACCGGGGCTTCCCTTGGACTACCCACGTGCATCCATCCAGACCTTTAACGGTTCCCAGGAGATTGCCTCCATTTCGGAAGAACTCGCTCAATCATTGAGAGATCTGGCAAGAGAAGAGAACGCCAGTCTTTTCATGGTTTTACTGGCTGTCTTCAAGTGCCTGATATCACGACACATAGGGCACGAAGATGTTTGTGTGGGATCCCCCTTTTCGGGGCGACACAGGAAAGAGATCGAGAGCCTGATCGGTTTCTTTGTGAATACGGTCGTTCTTCGTACCGATCTGTCCGGCGGACCTAGTTTCAACGAAGCGTTAAGTCGGGTTCGGCGCGTAGTCCTTGACGCGCAGTTGCACCAGGATATTCCATTTGAGAGAGTTGTTGAGGAACTCGCGCCGCCCAGGGACCTTGGACGGACTCCTCTATTTCAGATATTTTTTAACCATATTGCTACTCAGTTGAAACGGGAACCTGGTTATTTGGATATCGACGTTGCCCTCTATCCTGCATATCAAGGAGAAATTGACGCTAAATTTGATTTGACATTTTATGTGGAAGAATATGGAGCGGATCTACGATTTCGGATTGTTTACAATCGGGATCTATTTGATGCAGAGCGCATTGCGGCCATGCTCGAGCAGTATCAGAGCCTACTGAAACAGGTAGTGGTCAATCCCGAGGAAAGGATTTCCGGATATTCGCTTCTCACACCGATTCAGGAAAACAATCTTCCCGATCCGGCCAGTCCGATTGAACAGGTATGGACAGACGCCGTACACCAGCGGTTTTCAAAGCAAGCCCTACTGGCCCCGGAACGCACAGCGGTTGTCGATGCATGGGGAAGTTGGCAATATGGCGAACTCGACCGCGCCAGCAATCAACTGGCAAGTCATCTTCGTGCAAACGGGATTCAGACTGGGGATGTTGTCGCTATTTACGCGCATCATAGTGCCGGACTTGTATTGGCGCTGCTGGGCATTCTCAAAGCCGGGGCGGCATTCCTGATTCTTGATTCCAACTATCCGGCATCGCGGTTGATAACGATGCTGGAGGAGGCATCCCCCCGTGGTTGGCTTCGGATGGACGCTGCGGGGTCGGTGGCCGATGAGTTGGGCGCCTTGTTCGAGGTCCCCCGCTTCATATGCCGCTTGCAGATTCCCCGATCAAAAGAGGCGATAGAGGATTTGCTGTGTGGTGTGTCCCCAGAACCCCTTGGGGACATGGTGGCCCCGGAGGACACGGCCTACATCACGTTTACATCGGGCACTACCGGCCGGCCGAAGGGGATCCTTGGTACACACCGGCCTCTTTCGCACTTCATGCAGTGGCACTGCAGGCAATTCGGTCTCAATGAGGCAGACCGGTTCAGTATGCTGTCTGGTCTATCCCACGATCCACTGCTGCGGGACATATTTGCGCCGTTATGGGCAGGTGCGACGCTCTGCATTCCGGACCCGGATAAAATACTGATTCCTGACAAGCTTAGAAGCTGGATGGGAGCGCAGGAGATTACCGTTGCCCATATGACGCCGGCGCTGGGGCAGCTTTTGACAGAGGGTGCCGGTGGGGGAGAGAGGGGCAAAGAGAGACTTTCAGCGCTTCGCCATGTTTTCTTTGGCGGGGATGACCTGACCCGTGGAACTGTGGAAAGGATATGCGAGTTAGCTCCCGATGTCACCTGCGTCAATTTTTATGGCGCCACGGAAACACCCCAGGCCATGGGGTATCACGTCGTGAACATCCAGGATGATCTGCTGCGGGAACGGATTCCGTTGGGCAGAGGCATTGAAGGGGTTCAGTTGCTTGTTCTCACTGCGGCCCGGAAGTTGGCCGGGGTTGGAGAATTAGGCGAGATCTATGTTCGTACCCCTTACCTGACCAAGGGCTACCTTCATGACGAGGCCCTGACCCGTGAGCGCTACATCGCCAATCCATTTACCAACGCCTCTGGAGATCGACTCTATAAAACGGGTGATCTGGGACGTTATCTGCCCGACGGGGATATCATATTTTGCGGGCGTGGTGACAGCCAGGTATCGATTCGAGGCTTTCGTGTTGAACCCAAGGAGATAGAGGCGATATTGGGAAGGCATCCCCATATCAGCAATTGCGCCGTGATCGCCCGTGCCGGGGAGTCGGGCAACTGCTACCTTACGGCCTATGTCGTCGGAAACAATGCACAGAACGTCAATCCGGTTCAGTATAGAGAATACATAGGCAAACATCTTCCCGAATACATGATCCCGTCGTTCTTCGTTCAGCTGGACGAACTGCCCCTTACACCCAACGGGAAAATCAATGTGCCGAGATTGATTTCTTTAGGGCAATCTCAGATAGCCCGCGTTCCCATGACCGAGGCTCCGTTAACCGAAATGGAGGAAACCCTTATGGCAATATGGAAAGAAGCATTAGCGCTGGATCATATCAGCATTCATGATAATTTCTTTGAGATTGGCGGGCATTCGCTGCTGTCTATTCAAGTTATATCGCAGTTGGAAGAAAAGATTGGCCTGAGGATCAACCCTCGCGAGTTCATTTATCAAACATTGGGGCAACTAGCGGCGTCCGTTGAACTGCAGAGGAAAGACTTCACTATGGGTGGGGAGCAGTTCAAAAAAGACAGCATTTGGCGCAGAATAAAAAAGACAATATCGGCAGGAAATCATCGAGATTGATTACACTCGAGATTTCCCGAAAAATAGACAATGAGGCAGATACAAAGAGATGCAAACAAAAATTCATGATACGGTTGATGTCCGGGATGAAGTAGTCCCTTTCTACTTCGGGACATCGCCCCAAAGGCTCTACGGTTGCCACCATCCGCCGCAAGCATCACGTGGTAAATCGTCTGCAGTTGTGCTTTGCCCGGCCATTGGACAAGAATACAATCAATCCCATAGGGTCATCTATCAATTAGCAGTACTTCTATCAAGAGCAGGGTTTCATGTTCTGCGTTTCGATTACTTCGGCTGTGGCGATTCTGAGGGCGAGTTCGAGCAGGGCTCAATCGTCCAATGGACAAAGGATATCCATACCGCAGTTGGGGAAATTCAAGTCAGAAGTGGACAACCAAGAGTGTATCTGATTGGGCTCAGAATGGGAGCCACGTTGGCAATGCAAGCTGCCGTCGATTGTTGTCATGTTAAAGGAATTTGTCTTTGGGAACCAGTTCTTTGCGGCAACCGTTATCTGCAGGAATTGGCAGAAAGCCACCTAGTGTTTCTGGATGAATGGCGTCACAAAATAAAACAGACCAGGGGTACTGGAGAGGGATCGCCTGAAGAATTTACCGGATATCCACTCACGTATGAGATGAGACGCGAAATGGAAGCGATAAATACGGATCATATAAAATTGTCGTCTGGCATCAGGTTGCTGGCTGTTACGAACTATGATGAGTTAGGCTGTGTCAGTGATCTAGATCGCATTAAAGAGATTAATCCTCATGCGAAAATTCAGGTGATTCCTGACCAGACAAAGGTCTGGAAGGAGTTCTATAGAAGGCTCACTCCCCATAAAACCTTGCGGCATATAGTCAAGTGGATAGACAATTTGCAAGCATGAAAGAGCACGCCTTACTATTTGGAAGAGACAGATCTCTTATCGGCGTTCTGACCGAAAGCGGAAATGCCTCTTCTCACGGAGAGAATAGTTTAACAGGCGTATTACTGTTAAGTTCCGGGCTGGATCACCATGTAGGTCCAAACCGCATTTATGTCAAACTGGCAAGACTGCTCTCTGAAATGGGGTTCGTCGTTCTTCGTTTCAGTTTTTCAGGAATTGGAGATAGCGGGCCGCGGAGGGACAAGCTCCCTGCAGACAAGAGTGTGATAGATGAGACTCAGCAGGCAATGGATTGCCTTGAGCGCATGAGAGGGGTAAAGAAGTTCGTTCTCATGGGATTGTGCAGTGGGGCAGGAGCTGCATTTCTCGTTGCAGCTCACGATCAACGGGTGAGAGGGGCTGTTTTGATCAATGCTCCGGTACCAAAAACCCCTGGGACCGAATTGGCGCCTCAACACACTTATTATTGGCGTCGCGCCCTGTTCAATCTGCAAAGCTGGAAGAGGTTTTTGTATCGGGAATCGGATTACCAGGGAATTTGGAAGTCCCTTAATTTTAAGATCAAAAAATTGATTTGGCCAGGGTATATTGAGAATACGGAATATGCATTGATCATTCGCGAGCTAAGAGAATTCTTGCAATCTATACGAAAAAATAATGTACAGTTATTTTTCATAAATACTGACGAGGCTGGGGGCGAGCACTACCTTCATGAATTCATGCCAGGAGAGTACACTTCACTGAAAAATAGCGGTATTATATGCTCCATACTTTTGAAAGGTGCTGATCACGTGATAAGACCTTTGGCAGCACAGAGCCGACTCTTGGAGCTGATCTCAAATTGGATGGCTGAAAAGTTTTAAATGATAATTGAACCCTTCATCTTAACGGATGGCATGGCTCTGTGATGGATTCAATCTGGAGTCAGTCTTCGTGTGCTTCAATATGTTGTACGGCGTGCAAAGCAAGAGGGAACTCTGACACACTATTGAGGCAAGGTGACCTTATTGAAACCTGCAAGCAAGCATAGTACATCTTCCAACTGGGTATCCATAAGTTCGTCTCGCGGCCCTCGCCGGGCGAGGCTGTTCTGCCTTCCCTTTGCCGGCGGCGGCGCTATTGCTTACCTCCGATGGTCGAGCAGCATTTTAGACGGTGTCGAAGTTGCGCGTGTGCACCTTCCGGGTCGAGAAACACGGCTGAGAGAGCCGTTGTTTACGTGTCTTGAATCACTGGTAGATACCCTTGTCAAAGAATTGATTGCCTGGATTGATGGACCGTTCATACTTTACGGTCATAGTATGGGCGCTTTGCTGGCTTTCGAACTGGCCAGAGGGCTGAGACGCTGCTACAATCTGCTGCCGGTGCACCTTTTTGTTTCGGGATATCGAGCGCCGCAATTGCCTCCCGAGGAAGCACCATTTTCGCACCTGCCTGATGCGGCTTTTATCGACCGCGTACGTCAATATGGAGGGCTCCCGGATCTTGTAGCCCAAAACGATGAATTGCTGGAGATATTTCTTCCAATTCTGAGGGCTGATTTCGAGATGACGGAGACTTATGTTTATAAGGCGGAAACGCCTTTCGAATTTCCGATCACCGCATTCGGGGGCATTTCTGACCCCAAGACAAGCAGAGATAAAATTCTCGCCTGGAGAATGCACACTTCCGTGCAATTTACGACACATTATTTTCCTGGAGGGCATTTTTTCTTACACGACTCAGAAGCGTTGGTATTGGACGAGATCAATCGTCAATTGAATGAATCGTTGCTACGCAATAGTGATTTGTCATAATGGTTTTAGCTCAGAAGCACGTCGTTGGCACAATCTTTACCGCGCCGCCCCAAGACTATAGCCATGATCGCAATTCGGTGCACGTCTGGAGGGCATATTTTGAGCAGAATCTAATATCTTACAAGAAATATAAAGAAAGTTTATCGGTCAGAGAAATCGATAAGGCTCGGCGATTCATCCGCCACTCCGATCGAGGCAGATATGTGTTCGCGCATGGCGTTCTCCGAGCGATATTAAGTTCGTACATGGGTTGTGCTCCACATCAGATCGTCTTTGAGAGCAATAAGCTGAGCAAACCTTGTTTAGCAAATGCAAAAGACGGGAATGAAATACAATTTAATCTGTCTCATTCCGGAGACATAACGCTTATCGCCGTCAGCCAGAGAAGTGCAATCGGAATCGATGTTGAATATATACGAATGATTCCTGACGCACATCAGATTGTCAACAGCACCTTCTCCGTCCAAGAACGAGAGTATCTAAATAACCTTCCTTCAGCTGATTACGAAAAAAGATTCTTTGCCTGCTGGACGGCAAAAGAAGCTTTTCTCAAGGCTACAGGTAGAGGGCTGTCGTATCCGCTGGATAAATTCAGCATCATCTTTTCGAACGGTCTACCGTCCGGCGTGAAGTTCGATGACGATAATCCTTTCCCGGACAAATGTTGGAGGATTATAGGACTGTCTCCGGGACCAGGTTATTCAGGGGCTATGGCGATTGCTGAACTGCAAAGCGAACTAAAATTCTATGAATACAGCCAGGCTTAATATTTCCTGATCAATAACCAATGACGTTCTTGCAAACAGCTTCATCATCGTTGGACAACACTGAGAATATTGCATGATGAGACGTTTGTGTTGTTGAAATGGGATTCGTACGCAATGGATGGAATCAGGAAGAATCGCGCGATGTGATCCACATGCAGGATTAGAGAAATTGCAGAACAGGAAGTATAGCTTGAGATGATGCGATTAGAGGCAAGAAGATGTTGAAGCTTCTGTTCAATGGCGGCAAAGAAGAACCCATAAATATACTATGTTTGGGGGCTCACAGCGATGATATTGAAATCGGATGCGGCGGGACGATTTTACGGCTGCAGGCGGAACATCCGAAATGGGAATTCACATGGGTTGTATTCGGCGCCGACGGCCCGAGGGGGCGCGAGGCGGAGAAGAGTGCCGGACGGTTCCTGAAGAATGCAAAAAAGAAAAACGTCGAGATCCTGAAATTTCGGGACGGCTTCTTTCCGTACGAGGGTGCCCGGATCAAGGAATATTTCGAATGGATGAAAGAGCGCGTCAGTCCCGACCTCATCTTTACCCACTACCGCCATGACCTGCACCAGGATCATCGCCTGATTTCGGAGCTTACGTGGAACACGTACCGGGAGCACATGATCCTGGAATATGAAATCATCAAGTACGACGGCGATCTCGGTACGCCGAATTGCTATGTTCCGTTGGATCCCGGGATCTGCAAGCGAAAAATCAATTACATACGCACCTGCTTCCATACGCAGAGGAGCAAGGTCTGGTTTTCCGATGACGCGTTCTATTCGATCCTCCGGCTGCGGGGGATCGAGTCCAATGCCCCGGGAGGATACGCGGAGGGGTTTTACGGTCGTAAAATTGTTTTCTGAACGGATTTGCGGAGTCCTGCGTCGTCACAACGGCAGAACATCGGGCACGTCCATCTGAAAGGAGGATCCTGACAACTGTGATGTATCAAAAATCCAGAGCGCTGCAGCAGAAGAGCCACTCCCTGATTCCGGGAGGCTGTCATACGTACGCGAAAGGGGATGACCAATACCCGGTGAATGCCCCGGGATTCATTGCCCGGGGAGAGGGCTGTCATGTCTGGGATCTCGACGGCAATGAGTACATCGAGTACGGAATGGGGCTGCGGTCGGTCACGCTGGGTCATGCGTATCCGCCGGTGGTGGAAGCGGCCCGTCACCAGATGCTTCTGGGGACCAACTTTACGAGGCCCGCGCCGATCGAGGTGGACTGTGCGGAGGCGATCCATGATCTGATCGGGTGTGCCGAGATGGTCAAGTTCGCGAAAAACGGATCGGATGCCACGACGGCGGCCGTAAAAATCGCTCGCGCCTATACCGGCAGAGACCTGGTGGCGGTCTGCGCGGATCAGCCGTTTTTCTCGACCGACGACTGGTTCATCGGAAGCACCGCGATGTCCGCAGGGATCCCGGAAGCGATTCGAGGCATGACGGTCAAATTTCCGTACAACGACCTCGACGGGGTGAACGCCTTGTTCCTTCAATATCCCGGGCAAATCGCCTGCATCGTCATGGAGGCGGAGACGGTGAGTGAACCGCAGAAGGACTATCTGCAGCAACTGCAGCGAACCTGCAGGGAGAACGGGGCACTGTTCATTCTCGATGAGATGATAACCGGGTTTCGGTGGCACCTGGGCGGCGCCCAGGCGTATTACGGGATCCGTCCGGATCTGTCCACATTCGGAAAGGGGATGGCCAACGGGTTTTCGGTTTCGGCCCTGGCTGGAAGGAAAGATATCATGGAACTGGGCGGGCTACAGCACGACAGGGAGAGGGTGTTTCTCCTTTCGACCACTCACGGGGCGGAGACGCACGCCCTGGCGGCCTGCCTGAAGACCCTTGAACTCTACAGGGAAAAAAACGTGGTGGCGCATCTGTGGCGGACGGGCCGGATGCTTGCTGACGGCGTCGCCCGTGTCGCGAGAGAATTGGGGATCGACGACTATTTTCAGGTCGCCGGCAGGCCGTGCAACCTGATTTACATGACGCGAGATCCGGGAAAGCAACCCTCCCAGATTTTCCGGACGCTGTTCCTGCAGGAGACCATCAAGCGCGGATTGATTGCACCCTCCCTGGCGGTGAGCTATTCCCATGGTGAAAACGACATCGAACGAACCATGGAGGCGATCGGCGGGGCCTTGGGCGTATATGCCAGGGCGCTGCAGGACGGGCCCGAGAAATACCTCGAGGGCAGACCCGTAAAACCCGTATTTCGCAGTCGGAATTGAACGGACGGAGGCTAGGGGGCTCCCGTTCTGCCGGAGCGCACCCCGCAGCCCGATCAACAGGAATTCGAAAGGAGTACGGTATGATGCGCGTTGCCCTGGTTCAAACGGACCCCGTCTTTGCGTCAAAAAAGAACAATCTCCAGCAGGCCCTGTCCCTGATGAAATCCGCACAAGCCGATCTCTACGTGTTGCCGGAGTTGTTTGACTGCGGATACAATTTCACCGAGGTGCAGGAAGTGAAGTCGCTGGCGGAGCCATTTGGCTCCGGAGAGACCTTCGATAAAATCTCGCAATTCGCCAAAGAAGCAAAATGCTTCGTTGTATACGGATTTGCCGAAGCAGCCGGCGCTGCCTTTTACAACTCCTCCGCCATCGTGGGGTATGACGGAACGGCGGGTCTCTACAGGAAGGTCCATTTGTTTGACCGCGAAAAGCTGTTTTTTCAGCCGGGAGACCTCGGCTTTCGTGTCTTCGAAACACCGATCGGCAGAATCGGGCTGATGATATGTTTTGACTGGTATTTCCCTGAAAGTGCGCGCACCCTGGCGCTGCGGGGCGCGCAAGTGATTGCGCACCCGTCCAATCTTGTGCTGCCAAACTGCCCGGACGGCATGCGAACCCGATGCCTCGAGAATCGGGTGTTTGCCGTCACTGCAAACCGGGTCGGAACGGAAGATCGGGGGGGTCACTCCCTCACCTATATCGGGCTAAGCCAGATCACATCAGCGCGGGGGGAGATCCTTCACCGGTCCCCGTCGGACAAGCCCGAGATCGCGGTCCGGCAAATCGATTTACATGCAGCCGACGATAAGAATCTCAACACGCGAAATCACCTGCTGAACGACAGGAGACCGGATACATACGCGAATTCGATGTGAAGCATCAATCCGTCACAGGGCTTCTGCGTTCCGGATCGCACAACAAGAATGTCGATTCTCACCGGTCCGGGTGAATGATCACGCGCATGTTTCTATCGACAGGATCTTTGACCTCAGGCATGGCCGGCTCGCGGCGGGGCAGTTCATTCCCCTGCAGCATTCTGACAGGAGATTCAAGGATTTCGATTCATGGCAGCTGTTCAAGTGTCGCCGAGCATGATTTTTCAGACGCCGGGATTCAGGCGTTTTTCACGCTTATTTTTCTGTTTGCATGCATTTTCTTTCTCTACGGGGCGACGGCAAAACCCGGCAGCAGTAAATATCCGATCCGCATCAGCGAGGACGGCCGTCATTTGAAGAACAAAATGGTCGGCCATTTTTCGTTCACGGCGATTCAGCCTGGCCCCTCATTGCGCAGTTGAACCTGCAGAAAACCCAATTCTATCTGGACTATCGGAGATCTCAAGGATTTAACGCAATCCTGGTTAACCTGATCGAGCGAAAGTTCGCCAAGAATCCGCCGCACAATGCCTCGGGCGATCCGCCGTTCTTCATGCCGGGCAATTTTTCGACCCCGAATGAAGCCTATTTTGCACATGCCGATGCGGTCATCCGGATGGCCGCCGCCAGGGGCATGCTCGTATTCCTGGTCCCGGCCTATCTCGGATGGAAAGGCGGTGATGAAGGCTGGTTTAGGGAAATACGAGCGGCCGGGCGCGAAAATCTGAAATACTACGGCCGCTACATGGGCAGCCGCTATAAAACATTCCAGAACATCGTCTAGGTCGTCGGGGGGGATTACACCCCGCCACAGCGCTATCGGTGGAGCATCGATGCGTTGGCGGAAGGCATTCGGGAGGGTGGCGCGACTCAACTCATGACGGCCCACTGCGGTCAGGAGTCTCCCTACTCCGCGCTTGGCAATCCGGCGTGGTTGGATTTCAACAATGTGTACAGTCAGGCCGATAACCTTTACGATGTCACGATCCGTGAATATGGACGAAAACCGGTCAAGCCGTTCATCATGATCGAAAGTGTCTATGAAGGGGAACATCACAGCACGCCGGACCGCATCCGGCGGCAGGCCTACTGGTCCATCCTGACCGGCGCCGCCGGCCACTTCTACGGCAACAACCCGGCGTGGAATTTCGATTCCCCCATGAAAGTCTATCCCTCGGCACAGCCTTGGAGGGATGCGCTGGACAGCCGCGGTGCCGGGGATATGTCACGACTGTGGAAATTTTTCCAAAGCGTGAGGTGGTATGCCCTGAATCCGGACAGGGAGCACCGTTTCCTCGTTGCGGGGTCCGGCACGGCAGGGAGCGCTGGCTATTCCGTTGCCGCGGTGACCGGCGACGGGAAAATGGCCGTCGTATACGTCGCGGCTGACGCGCCGGGCAAAGCGCTCATCGATCTGGAAAAAAGTATGCTGCCCTGTGAGGGGCTATGGGTCGATCCTGCGGATGGGACGCGGATCAAGATCGATACGATCCATGCCGCCCGGGAGGGAAAACAGAACGTGACAACGCCCGGGACGAACAGTTCTGGGGCAACAGACTGGATTTTGTATATGAGGGCGAAATAAAGCCGGGCTCACGCAAGTTCCGACCGTGATGCCGTTCTGTCGGATGCGGTTCCCCGTCGCCTCGCAGGATACAAGTCGTTCGCAACATTCGGAATGAAAGCGGTGTCCGGTGACACCGCAAAACGAATCGACATGAGCAACGCAGAGACGAAAAGAACGAAGATCTTCATATTCGGCAATTTCGGAACGGGGAACATCGGCAATGAATGTACCTTGCTGGCCTTCCTGCATGCGTGTCGGAAATATGCACCCGATGCGGATTTGACGGGCATCTGCAGCGTTCCGGAAGACGTATCGATCCGGCACGGCCTCCAATCCATCCCGATCAACGATGGCGACCGTGAAGAGAAAGGGAAACGGAGACAATACGCCGTCCGATGGATTCGAATTCTTCTGTCTTGGTTACCGACAGAGGCGAAACAATGGATGAAGGCCTATCGAAGTCTGAGATCCGCGAACAGGCTTGTCATGGCAGGGACGGGAATGATCACGGATGACGAGACAGGCATCTGGGGACTCCCTTACGAGATCATGAAATGGACGATTATCGCCAAGCTCCGCCGTTCGAAGGTTTTCTTCGTCAGTGTGGGTGTGGAGCGGGTACGGCACAAAATAACAAAATGGATTTTTAAGCTGGCTTTGCACCTGGCAGACTACAGAAGCTTCAGGGACGTCGAGTCAAAACGACGGCTGCTTGATATCGGCATGCCGGTTGGGAAAGATCCGGTATGTCCCGACATGGCTTTTAATCTTCCACGATCCGAGATCCCGGCTGCAGTGAAGAAAACGGGACAATTGCCAGTCATTGGCGTTGGTCTGCTGGATTACGTCGGCCAGGGAAGCGATGAAAAAAATAGTGAGCACCAATTCGCCGAGTACATTCAAAAAATGGCGGATTTCATCATCTGGTTGCTCGAACGCGACTACAGGGTCCGGATCCTCATTGGAGACATTACGTTCGACAATCCTATCAGACCCATTTTGAAGGAATGCATTGAACGGAGGGTGGCAGCTTACGGAACGGGACAAATCATCGATGACCCGATCGATTCCGTGGCAGAGCTCCTGAAGCAACTCTCGGGGACCGACCTGGTCGTTGCGTCGAGGTTTCACAATATCCTCCTGGCCTTGATGCTAAATATACCAGCCATATCGATTTCATATGACTCAAAGAATGACGCAATCATGAGAGAATACGGATTGAGTCAATATTGCCAGAATATTGAATCATTGGACGTGTCCCGGCTGATCCGGCAATTCATAGAACTTTGGAAGTCCGCCCCCGATCACTTGCGGCGCATGCCGGAAAAGACGGAAGAAATCCGACAAGCATCGGCTGCGCAGTGCGAGGCCGTTTTCGCAGAACTCCGGGAGCCTTAGCAAGGCTTTGGCGCATTAACTTCGGCATGGAAGAGAACAGACAGGAGTATTTTTAATGGAAAAGAAAGGTCGCGGTCGGGGAAGATCTCGAATTTGCATTTTGACCGGACGAAATTATGCGTTGAATGCATTCCGGTGCGCTTTCTACGAGGCGCAGGACGTATTGTGCGATGTCGATGACGTCGATTTGATATGCCTTCAACCGAAGCGTGCATACGCCATTCGATATCCATTGCAAAAGCATGTGATATGGCGGGATTTTACGGGAAGAGCCGTCTCCTTCAATATGGTATTCGATCCTGTCCGGCTTTCGGGGGAATACGATTTATTCATTGCCTACCTTCCCCTGACGCAGGACCTGATTCAATTATCCGGCATACGCGGATGGAGGGATCACTGCAAGAGGAGCATCTGCTGGATCGACGAAGAATACGCAGCGAATGTAGACGCATACAGGAACTGGTACTCCGCCCTGGATCCGTTCGATCATATTGCCGTCGGGTTGAGCGGAACCGCCCAGGACTTTGGGAAAGCGATCCGCCGCACGTGTCACTACGTGCCGGGTGCCGTCGACGCCATTCGCTACAGTCCCCATCCGGACAACCCTGCCAGGGTCATCGATATTTACAGCATCGGGCGAATATGGGAAAGCGTACATGAGGCGTTCCTGGATTTCGCAGAGAAACATAAATTATTTTATGTCCATGACACATTCTTCGCGAGCGACACCCACGTGAAGGATTATCGGCAGCACAGGCAGATGCACGCCAGCATGGCAAAACGCAGCCGATATTACTTCGTTGCGCCGGCAAAGATGGACGTCCAGACGGACAGGAGAGCGCAGATCGAAATGGGCTTCCGATATTATGAAGCAACGGCAGCAGGATCGATCCTGGTAGGGCAAGCGCCGGACTGCGAGGCATTTCATACAACATTGAATTGGCCCGACGCCGTTATCCCGATTCGGGAAGACGGAAGTGACGTTCCGGAAGTGCTTTCCAGTCTTGCTGCAGACCCGAAACGGCTTGACGAGATCAGTTGTCGAAACGCGGCAGAAGCCCTTCTGCGCCATGATTGGGTATACCGATGGAAAACAATTTATGAGATCGCCGGCCTTGACGCGACGGAAGGGATGAAGCGCCGGGAGATGCAATTGAAGAGAATGGCGGAACAGATCGGCAACCGGCGAACCGGTACCGTACGGCCATAAACAGGCGCTGGTGGAGGAGGGATTCGGAGGGACAGCTTTCCCCGAAACTTCGCCACTCGCGCATTTCCCGGACGAGTGGAGAGGACTGGATCATGGCGGAATCGAATCATGGATCTGACCGGTCTTAAAGCGAAAACGATGCTGGCCCTTTCGTGGGGCATGCTTGAGTCCCTGGGTGTGCAGGGGATACGCTTCTGCGTCGGGATGCTGCTGGCGCGCCTGCTTTTCCCGGAACACTTCGGTCTGATCGGGATGTTGTGGGTGTTCATCGCAGTGGCGCAGTCATTTACGGACAGCGGGTATGGGCTCGCCTTGATCCAGAAGCAGGACGTCACCCCTGCCGATCTTAGTACGATATTCTACTTCAACGTTGCGGTGGGCCTGCTGGCGATGGGTGCGGTGTACTGGGTGGCACCCTGGATTGCCGCATTCTTTAACCAACCGATGCTCACACCTCTGACACGCGCAATGTCGCTGATCATCATCATTAATTCCTTCGGCATCGTTCATGGCAATCTGCTGCACAAGCAGCTGAATTTCAAGACACTGACCAAAGTCAGCCTGAGCGAAGTTATCTTGTCGGGCATGATTGGGGTTGTGATGGCCGTCGCGGGTTTTGGGGTATGGAGCCTGGTTGCTCAGCAGGTGTCCGGAGCTATCTTCCGGAATCTACTTCTTTGGTTCATGAACTCCTGGCGGCCAGCGCGGGTCTTCAAACTGCAGTCGTTGAAGCAGATGTTCGGTTTCGGATCACGGATGCTGACATCGGGTTTGATCGACCAGATCTTTTCCAATATTTATCTCCTGGTGATCGGGAAGCTGTTTTCGGCAGCCGACCTCGGATATTTTACACGCGCCAGGTCCGTTGTGGAACTGCCGATCAATCTGGTACCGGGGCTGGTCGCCCGGGTCACGTTTCCTCTGTTTTCCAAGCTGCAGGACGATCCCGTCCTGTTGAAACGGGCAATGAAGAAAGCGTTGACCGGCCTCGTCCTTGTCACGTTTCCCATGATGATCGGGTTAGCGGTGATTGCCCGCCCTCTGATCCTGGCGCTGTTGACCGAAAAATGGGCTGAATGCATCCCGTATCTCGAGTTGCTTTGTTTCTGTGGTTTGCTGCATCCCGTGAGCCTCATTAACTTGAATTTGCTGCTGGCTTTGGGACGATCCAAGCTGTATCTCCGGCTGGAAATCATCACGAAGATCCTGATCGTCATCAGCGCAGCAACCACTTGGCCATGGGGTATTACCGGGATGATTTATGGCCTGATCCTGTATTCGATTATCAGCTATTATCTGAACAGTTACTACACCGGGAGGCTGATCGGATACCCGATCCGAGAGCAGTTGCGTGACGCATTCCCCTATGTCATCATTTCAGGCGTGATGGGGATTTCCATCTATGCGCTGGATCTGCTGCCGTTTTCCGACTATTGGTCGATGCTGTTGTCAAAGATTGTCACAGGAATCGCTGTTTACACGGTCCTGTGCCGATTGTTCCGGCTGGAGGCGTTTATGGAACTATGGACAGTCTGCTGTAACAAAATGGCCCTATTGAGAACCGGAACTGCTGGATGAGTCTGCCGAATGCCAAATCCTTACGCAACGCACCCCGATTTCATTTTCCGGGGTGAAGGAGAGGATGCGGGGGGGAGTTTAAGGTCCGGATGGCCTGAGGAGGAAGATTCGCGGGCGAATCGTCTGCAGCGGGCCTGTTCGTGCAGCTTTTTCCGTAGCGGATACGCCGATGTGGTCGATTGAATATCTTGCTGGAAGCTGGAGGCCGGGTATCGGAGACCCCCACTTTATGGGTTGGTTTACGGCGGGCTCTTACTTCGCATGCGCCGTCATGGCTGCCTTATTGGCAACCTTCCTCAATCAGATGGAGGAAAAGCGGGGATCCGAATTCTGGTTTATGATCACTCTGCTGATGGTTTTGCTCGGGATCAACAAGCAACTCGACCTCCAATCGTTATTTGCCGAAATGGGAAGACAGATTGCGATCGCCCAGGATTGGTATCCTCATCGACGTGTCGTCCAATTTTCGTTCATCGTTCTCTTCGTGACGATGTCTGTAGCCGCCTTCGCCTGGTTTGCAAGGGCCTACAGAGAATTGTTCCGCAGGTATGCACTGGCCTTCTGCGGCCTTTTCTTTCTCCTGAGTTTCGTTGTCATCCGGGCTGCGGCATTTCATCACTTCGACGAAGTGATCCAATACGATCTCCACGGGATCAAAATGAATTGGGTGCTCGAACTGACGGGGATCTACATGATTATCCTGGCTGGACTGAAGGAGATGCTTTCATCGAGGATCGGAAACCCCTGATGGGATGGGACAGAAACCGACACGCGCACCATCCTCCGATGAGACGCGGCAGCGGTCTGTGACGCCGCATCGTGCAGGAAGGGTCGGCAGATGTTCGGCTTGCCGTTTCACCGGGACCATCGGTCAGTCGGTGTCTGATTGAGGGCGGGAAAAAATCTCGCCTTCTTCATTGGGAGGGGCCGGTAGGGTGATCAGTTTGGGGCTGGTTTCCCTGGCCGAACCTTTTTTTCTTTTTCGGTCAGTCCCGTTCTCTCTCATCTGGACCATCTTCAACACGAGATTGGCACGGCGATCCATGCTTTTCCTCAACATCTTGAAGAGCATGATGATGATCTTGTCCCGTGCGTCTTTGTTCCCGTTCAGGGACTCGAGACCCTGGCCGAACTTCTGGATCGCGATTTCCTGGGCGATCAGCTTATCTTCCAGCGTGCCGATTCTCGCCTGCAGCTCATGAAGAAGACCCGATGCGGGTTCCGCAACCGCCTCCCCGATCTTCTCCTCCTCATCGGGAAAGGTGTCCTGCCCATCGCCCTTCGCACCAAGATTCCTTGCCTGGGCAACCGCCTCGATCAGATCCGGGCCGATGACCTTCACATCGTCGGCGTAACCGTACACGAAAGCGGCGTCGCACAGCGTATTGATCAGCCGGGGAATGCCATGGGAGTGCTTGTAAATGGCCTTGAGGGCCTCCGGGTTCAAAATGTCGAGGTTCTCGGCCCCCGCAACCCGGAGACGGTGATGGATGTAGTTCTCAACGTCTGCCTTGTCCAAGGCGTCCAGGTGACAGTACACGGTGACCCGCTGGACGAACTGCTCCAGTCGCTTTTGCTGAAGCTTCTCCTTCAGCTGGGGCTGGCCGACGAGAATCATCTGGATGAGATGGTGCTTTTCGGACTCCAGGTTGGAGAGCATGCGGATCTCCTCCAGTGACCTCTCCGGGAGGTTCTGCGCCTCGTCGATGATGAGGATGACCCGCTCTCGCTTCGCGTACCGCTCGAGGAGATAGTCGTAAAACCGGGTCAGCAGCATTGTCTTATCCGCATGATTCGCCTCCACGTCGAATTCCCGACAGATCATCTTCAGCAGCTCCTGGGGCTGGACGAAGGTGTTGTTGATGATGCCGACGCGAATGGCCTGGGGGATTTTGCGCAGGAGGTAGTTGATCAGGGTCGTCTTGCCGGACCCGATTTCGCCGGTCACGACAACAAATCCCTTGCTCTCCTGGATGGCATACTCCATGTGGGCGTATACATTCTCGTGGCCCGGGCTCATGTACAGGTAGTCCGGGTCCGGGGTCAGGTTGAAGGGTTTTTCCTTTAATCCGTAGAAAGACTCGTACATTCGCCCGTTGCCTTCTTAATCCAGCGATTTGTTAAAAATCGTTCCGATGATGGGCTTGTTTTTCATCAGCTCCAATACTTTCAAAACATCTTCCTTCCTTGTCTTCTCGGCCTCCACGACAAGGAGGATCCCGTCCACCAAATTGGCCAAGACGAGCGGATCGGCCGATGTCAGAACCGGAGAGGTGTCAAAGATGATGAAACGCTCCGGATACCGTTCTTTCATCTCTTTCAGCAGAGCTTTCATCTTTTCCGAGCCAAGCAACTCCGCCGAATTGGTGTGAGGGCTGCCGCCGCGAAGTATGACAATCCGATCCATTCCCGGATTCACGAGGCCATCGGTCATCGGTTTTTTGTCGACCAGGCAGTCCGCAAACCCAGGCCCATCGTCCAGCCCCATGTATTTGTGAATGGTCGGTTTCTTGATATCGCCATCGACCAGCAGGACCGTTTTATTGAATTGATGCGAAAAGCTGATCGCAAGGTTGATCGCCGTAAGGGTCTTTCCCTCGCCGGGATTGGCGCTCGTGATCATGAGGGTGTTTTTCCCCTCTTCGTTCATGGTGTTCAGGATCTGCGTCCGCAGAATCTTGAGTCGATCCGCTTCATCCCGGGTACAGACGGAAATCACCCGGTTCCGGTGTAGGAGATCCTCATCGCACTCGATGACTTTCGTGCTCGAGTAGACGGGTTTCAGCGGTTTGTATTGAGCCCGGGTTGTTTGTTCCGCCTGTGAGACCGCCGGTTCGATGCTTCGTCCTTCCCCCGTCTCAATCTTTTCTCTGTCTTGTTTTGCTTTCTCAAGGGCCTGTCTCAATTTGCTCATGATCGGTTGTCCTCTATTCAGCTTTTGTCATTTTCTGCCGAAAAATGACTCTCATCCTATCTGCTTCTCCTTTATTTTTCCTTCCTTGCCAGATTCGATGCTCCCCGGTGCAAATCCTCGAATACCCGTGAAATGAAATTCTTTTCCGATCTGGCCTTCTTTTCCTCGTCGGTTATCACATAAGGCATTATGGTCAATACGGGGACCTTCGTAATTTTGCGCAGTTGCTCGGGGGACTTGATGGAATGATCGAGGTTTTCCGTCACTACGGAAACAAACAGCCCGGTAAACAGGGACAGGAAAAGCCCGGCCAGCATGATTTTTAACCGGTTCGGCTTTTCCGGTTTCAGGGGAACCCGGGGCTCCTCAATGACCAGGAATCGTTCCCCAAGCTGGGTATCCTCGATTTCTTTGACGACTTTTGCATCGGTCAGCTTTGCCAGTGTCTCATTGTACTGTCTGGACGCGTTATCATAGTCCTGAGCCAGTTTGCTGTATTCACTCTGCACGAGTGAGGACATCTGGCTCTTTCTCGCGAATTCGCTGATCTTCCTCTGGATATCGTCTCGCTTTCTGATTTGCCGGTTCAGCTCGTCTTCCGCGGAATTCGATCTCGCCTGGCGCCGGCTTCGTTTCTGCTCGTCGACCTGCTTCGATAAAACGGAGATCTCTTCTGACAGTTGCTTCACCGTCGGGTCATCGGTTCCCGAGTTCTTTTTTAGCTCGGCATGCCGGTTTCTGAGTGCCTCGAGTTCGCTTTCTTTCTTGCTCAGCTCGTCCGATACGCCCAACTGGTTTTCAAGCCTCTGAATTTCGGCTCTCGTTTTTCGGACATCGGGATGCTTGTCCGAATATCTGGACTGCAGGCTCATGAGCTGTGTGCGCAATTGCGTCAGGCGAACCATCGGATCGTTCGATGGTTGTGCGCCTGCCACCCCTCCACCGGCAGGGACATTGGATGCCAGTTGAGATCCGGGCGTCCCGGCTTTCAGTTCTTCCAGTTGCTTGATCCTGGCGTTGACTTCTTCGAGCTGCTGGTTCAGGCGATAGGTCTGCTCGAGATTGAAAGCCATGTTCTCGGGAAACTCGCCCGCATGCGCTCTCTTAAAATCGTTGAGTCTTTTTTCAACCGCATTTGTCTGTTCTTTTAATTGATTGAGTTTCTCCTGTAATACCGCTGTGGCCTGCTTGGTGATCTGATCCCTTCGTTGAAGATTTTTTTCAACATAGAGTGAAGAGAGCTCTGTCGCAACTTTATGAGCCGTCAACGGATCGTCAGCTGAATAAGAAAGTTTAAAGGCAACCGTCTGACTGGGACTATAGGACCGGGGGTCGATATCTCCGGACTTGATCGTTTTCAGTTCTATATTCTTGCGCATTGCATTCAGGGCGGTGTCAATGGCACGCGGATCATCCGGATTTGGAATCAGATTGAGCTTCTTGGAGATTTGAAGCAATTTGTCCTGTGTCAAAATCTGCTGGGTGATAACTTGCAGGCGTTCCTCGACAAATCCCATGGAGACGCTCTTCAGAAGTTCGCCGGCGATCTGTCCCTCGATCAAGATGGTTGCCGAGGATACATAGGCCTTTGGCAGCAAGAGTGCAGTCAGAATTGTTGCGATCAGCATGAGGGACGTAACGGTGATAAATATTCTTCTCCGCCTTCTGATGAACCCTTTGACAAACTTTGCATCAATTTTTTCCGGTTGTTCACGCATTGGTATAAAGCTTCCTTGAATGAAAAATCATGATTTTCGCGTCCTTACGCCCTGTCGATTGATGGATAATCCATCACGTTACTCATGCAATAAATGCGCCCTTATTTTCCCTAAAATCTTATAAAAATCAAGATATTATTTGATTCTATCCGACGTGATGCGCCGTGTAACTTATCGCTATCATTATACTAATTGATGGATTTAGTACATTATTCGTATTTTCTGTCCTGGTATGTGACGAAAGACACTCATAACAATTTAAAATTACAGTAGAAATATGTAATTGTTTATCCTTGATCCTACAAAGAATGCAGCCTCGGGGTGGATACACTCTAAATGCTGTGCAAGAAAGAGATGCCGGCGGGTGCACTTGTCGTAATGCAGCAATAAGCCGGGCTTTATTCACTATCCTTCCTCAGCAGCGCTTTCAATGCCTCCAGCGTGTCCGCCTCCTCGGGCGGCTTGTGCTTCCACTTCACGATCCGGGGTGCGCGGAGGGTCAGGCCCGATTTGCGGCGCTTTGATGTCTCAATCCCCTCGAAGGCGATCTCGAAGACGAGCTGCGGACTCACGGAGCGCACGGGGCCGAATGTCTCGAGCGTGTTCTGCCGGACGAAGGCGTCGATGCGCACGATTTCATCATCGGTGAGCCCGGAGCCGGCCTTCGCCACGGGGACGAGTTCACCCCGGCGCCATACGCCGAAGGTGTAGTCGCTGTAGAGCCGCTCATGGCTTCCGTGTCCCTGCTGGGCATAGATGAGAACCGCGTCCACCGTGTAGGGATCGATCTTCCACTTCCACCAGCTGCCCCGGTGCGGGCCTGCCTCGTAGGGGGAATCGAGGTGCTTGAGCATGAGCCCCTCGGCTTGCACGGCGCGACACTCCCGGCGCCTCGCCGTCAGATCCTCCCAGGTTGCATCTTTCAGGATCTCTGACAGACAGAGGCATCCCTCAAAGCCGCGTTGTCCGAGAATCCTCTCCAGTTCGGCCCGCCGATTTCGCAGGGGCTCCGTCCGGATGTCCTTTCCCTGTGACTCGATGAGGTCGAAGGCCATGAAGATGATGGGAATCTCCTCGAGCACCTTCCGTGTCGGGGACTGGCGCCCGACCCTCTTCTGCAGCCGGCTGAAGGGCAGGGGGCCTTCGCTTTCCCAGGGGAGGATCACCCCGTCGATCACGGTGCCGTCCGGCAGGCCTGCCGCTTCATCCGTCAGTTCCGGGAAGGCCCCGGCGATCAGCTCCCCGCCACGTAACCAGATGAAGGGCATCCCTTCGCGTTTCACGACCTGGGCACGGATCCCGTCCCACATCCACTCGGCGAACCACCGGCGCCTTTCTCCGAGAGTCTCGGGCAGGGCGTCGAGCGGGCAGCAGAGGTGAAACGGGTAGGGGCGGCTCACCTCCGCGTCCCCCCGGTCCGGCGAGAGGAGCCAGCGGAAGAACTCTCCCGTGGGTTCCCAGGCGCCCATGAGCCGGTGCGAGATGACTGTGCCTTCCAGGCCGGCGAGCTCGCCGAGGGCCCGGACGACCGTCTGGCGAGAGATGCCGGCGCGAAACTCTCCCGTGAGCAGCTTGTTCCAGACGAAGCGCTGCCTGTCGTCCATCTCCCTCCAGGCGCCGAGGATGGAATCCCTGCAAGATTCTTCCCCTTCGCCCCGCAGCGGCAGGAGCCTCTCCTCCACCAGGGCCCGCAGCCCCGGAGGGCTCGGCCGCCCTGTCGTCGGAAGCAGCAGGGCGATGGTCTCGGACAGGTCCCCCACGGCCTCGCGGCACTCGTCGAAGAGCCACTCCGGGATGCCTGCCGTCGAGGAAGCCCATTCCCTGAGCCGTGCGGCGGGCACGGTGCGCTTGATCTTCTCGCCGATCAGAAAGAAGAGGGCCCAGGCCGCATCGTCGGGCGGCGCCCCGGCAAAGTAGCGCTTCAACGCCTCGACCTTGCCTGCGGTCTTCGTTGCCTCGTCGAGGGTGAAATATAAATCGGTAAAGCGTTTCATAGCCTCGTTTCGCTCAGAGGCACGGGGCGCGCGGGGATCGAAGGGATTTCACTTCCTCGGACCTCGCTCCTCGAGCCTCGATCCTGTCAGTCTTCCGTCGTGTCGTCGGCTGCAAACTTTGCCTTCAGCGGCCGCGCGTCGATGCCTTTTTCCCGGAGCATGCGCACGACGGGGGTGACAAAACCGTGTGTGACGTGGACCTCTTCGGCCCCCGTTGCCGCGATCGTTTTCATCAGGCCGGGCCAGTCCGCGTGATCCGAGAGAGCGAAGCCGCGATCGACGCCCCGCCGGTGTCTCATCCCGCGTACGCGCATCCACCCCGAGGCCAGCGCCGTCGAGTGTTCGCCGATCTGCCTCAGCCAGGTCGTGCCTCGGGCCGAAGGCGGCGCGACGATGATCGCCCGGTTGAGATCGCTTTTTTTTGCAGCCATCTCGACGGGGAGCGTGTTCGGAAGCCCCACGCCGCTCATCCGGTAGCGACGGTTCATCTCCTCCACCAGGCTGTGCGTGTACACAGGGCCCATGGACGGATCGAGACCCATGAGGACGCTCTGCGCCTTGCCGAGCGCATAGGCCAGGATCACGCTGGCGCGGCCCGCCTCCCGGTTCGATCTCCACCAGGCGCGGATCTCCTCGTAGACACGCTCCGGCTCGTCCCAGCGATAGACGGGAAGCCCGAAGGTCGACTCGGTGATGAAGCTGTTGCATCGAAGAAGCTCAAAGGGCGTGCAGGTGGGGTCGGGCTGGATCTTGTAGTCGCCGCTGAAGACCGTCACGTGCCCCCGGCGCTCGATCCGTACCTGGGCCGATCCCAGGATGTGGCCGGCGGGGTGCAGCGACAGGCGATAGCCGTTGAGGTCGAGGGCCTCGCCGTACTCCAGCAGTTGGATCGAGGCCTCGTTTCCCAGGCGTGTCCGGAGGACGTGGCGGCCTTCGCGGGACGCCAGGTAATGCCGGCACCCCTTGCAGGTGTGATCGGCGTGCGCGTGGGTGATGACGGCGCGCTCCACGGGGCCCCAGGGGTCGATGTGGAATCCGCCGGCCTCGCAGGCAAGGCCCCGGTCTGTCATCCGAAGGGGGAACATGACGCAGTATGGCATAAAGCCGCAGACCTCGCAACGGCAGGGGTTTTTCGAGAATCCGTCCGTGCCCCGGAACCCGTAAAATGTGCTTGACAGGCATTACGGGGTGGCGATATGTTGCGCCGTGTGGTCTAAGGGGGGGGACCATTCTGGAGGGAATAGGGACCGCTGATCGAGGGTCTGTCAGCCGTTCCCGGTTTTTCTGTCAGAGTGTCTGCTCCCGGCCATCGAGAATTTTTTACAGGAGGGAACACGATGGCGCAGGGAACCGTCAAGTGGTTCAACGAGAAAAAAGGGTTTGGCTTCATACAGCAGGACGGGGGCGGTGATCTCTTCGTCCATTACACGGCGATCAAGGCCGCTGGATTCAGGAGTCTGCAGGAGGGGCAGAGGGTCCAGTTCGAGGTCGAGACGACGGACAGGGGCCCGAAGGCCAAGAACGTAGAACTGGTTTAAACAAGGACAAGACCCTGAGAGAGGCGGCGCCATTGCGGTGCCGCCTCTTTTGTCTCCATCCACTCACCGCACGTCCCACCCGGAAATTTCCGATAGAATTCAAATCAAAAGGCTGATATAGAAGGGTTACTTTTATTGTATTCCATTTCATTCGCTCATTCTGAAAAGGAGGTGGGGTCCCATGGCATTAGCGGCTTTTTTAAAGGAATGTAATGTCTTCCAGGGATTGAACGACGCGCAGATCGAGAAGCTCGCAGCGATTGCGAAAGAAGAAGCCTATCCGACCGGAGCCCTGCTCTACAAGGAAGGCGACCCCTCCAGCCAGATATATCTGGTGCAGCAGGGAAAAGTCTTTCTGGAAATGAAGTGCGACATGGGACCCACCCGGCCCCCCATGCAGGTCATCATCGACGTGGTGACCCGTCGGGAGGCCTTCGGATGGTCCACCTTCGTGGAGCCCAATCTTCACACCCTGAGCGCTCTCATTGCGGAGCCGACCAAGATGATCATCTTCGATGGAGGCAAGATGAAGGCCCTCATGGACGAGGATTGCCAGATGGGCTTCGAAATCATGAAAGGGCTCACGAGGCTGCTCGCTTCGAGGCTCAATCACACCCGTGTGCTGCTCATCGGCGAGAGGGCCCTGGCGACCCTGACGTCGAACACGGAATACGCCTGAAAAAAGGCGAGGATTTCTAAACGGACAAAAGGCGGGGATTGTGATCCTCGCCTTTTTATTTGGTCTGTTCAGTCTATCTGGTCCGTCTGGTCTATCTCGTCAAAAGAAAGAAACTCCGCCAAAGCGGTTGACGAAAGATGCCGGAACGTCTAGAAAGACCAGACAGACCAGACAGACTAGAAAGACCAGAAAGACCAGATAGACGTCAGCATGCTTTCACTCCAGAACATCTCAAAGCAGTACGGCCCGAAGGTCCTCTTCGAGGGCTTCTCCCTGTTCATCGGCGAGCGCGACCGGATTGCCGTTGTCGGGTCCAACGGGACGGGAAAATCGACGTTGATGAAGATCGTCACGGGCGAGGTGGAGGCCGACGCGGGCACGATCCACAAGTCGAGTTTCACCTCCGTCGGTTACCTGCCCCAGGAACTCATCGGGCACGCCGGCCGGACGCTCCTCGAGGAGACCCTGAAGGCTTTCGAGGATCTGCAGCAGCTCCAGAGCCGCTTCGACGTGATTTCCGCTGAGATCGAGCGCAGAACCACCGCCGGCGAATCCGGCCCAGAGATCGAGAGTCTCCTTGCAGAAATGGGGCGCATCCAGCACCGGATCGAGGACGGCGAGGGCTGGCGGATCGAGGCCAGGGCGAAGGAGATCCTTTTCGGGCTCGGCTTTGCCGAGCGCGACCTGCAGCGGCCCTCGGGGGAATTCAGCAGCGGCTGGCAGATGCGGATCGAGCTGGCGAGGCTTCTGCTGAGAGAGCCCTCGGTGCTGCTTCTCGACGAGCCGACGAACCACCTCGACATCGAATCTCTCGAATGGCTCGAGGCCTACCTGCAGTCCTACGCGGGGGCCATCCTGCTCGTGTCGCACGACAGGCGCTTCCTGGACAACCTTGTCCGGCGCACCGTCGAGATATCCCAGGGGAGGGGGACGGAGTATTCGGGCACCTACTCGGACTATCTGCGCGAGAAGGAGGCCCGGCGCGGGCTCCTGGAGGCGGCCTTCGAGAACCAGCAGAAGATGATCCGCGAGACGGAGCGCTTTGTCGAGCGCTTCCGCGCCAAGAGCACGAAGGCCAGGCAGGTCCAGAGCAGGATCAAGCGCCTCGAGAAGATCGATATCATCGAGCTCGAGACGGACGAGCAGGAGATCGCCTTCCGGTTCCCTTCTCCTTCCCGGTCGGGCAGGGTCGTCCTGCAGCTCGAGGGCGTGGACAAGCGCTACGGGGATGTCCCCGTGCTCGACGGGGTCTCGCTCACCATCGAGCGGGGGGACCGCATCGCCGTGCTCGGCGTGAACGGCGCCGGCAAGTCGACGCTGGCCAGGGTCTTGGCGGGCACCGAGCCGATCCAGGGCGGTCGCCGCACCGAAGGCTACCAGGTCATATCCTCCTATTACGCCCAGAACCAGGCCGATGCGCTCAACCCCGCGAAAACGGTTCTCGAGAGCGTCGAGGAGGTGGCGGCCTTTGGCACGGGGACGAACCTCAGGACCCTGCTGGGTCATTTCCTCTTTTCCGACGACGACGTCTTCAAGCGCGTCTCCGTTCTATCCGGCGGGGAGAAGAGCCGGCTCGCGCTGGCGCGCATGCTCCTGGTTCCGGCCAATTTCCTCATTCTCGACGAGCCGACGAACCACCTCGACCTGCGTTCCAAGGAGATCTTGAAGGATGCCCTGCGGAACTTCGACGGGACCTTCGCCCTCGTCTCCCATGACCGCGACTTCCTGGCCGGCCTTATCACGAAGGTGCTCGTGGCAAAGGACCGGGGGCTTTCCTTCTACCCGGGTTCCGTGGACGACTACCTGCGGATCTGGCACGAGAAAGAGGCTGCGGGGCAGACCGGAAATGCCGGCGCGGACCCCGACGCCGGGAACCGCAGCGGAATTCAAGGCGAGCGGGAGCGCAAGCGCCGCGAAGCCGAGCGCCGCCAGGAGCGCTACCGGAGGCTCAAACCGCTGAAGGACGAACTCGAGGGCCTGCTTGCCCGGATCGGGGAGATGGAGAGGCGCAAGGAGGAGCTGGAGTCGATGCTTGCCGACCCGCGAACATACGGGGATGCGAATCAGGCGCGCTCCGCGGGCTCCGAACATCGCGAGATCGCGCCGGCCCTCGATGCGCTGTACCAGCAATGGGGGGTGGTTCAGGAAAAGATCGACGCCATCGAAGGGGAGGATCCGGAGGCGCTGGAGGCATAAAAAAGGGGAGCCTTCCGGCTCCCCCCTGTGGACATGGTTCAAGGTTAACCGCAACAACCTCCGCCGCAGTCGGCAGGCTTCAGGCTCGACGTAATGGCATAGCCCGACCCGCGTGATGTTTCAACGAAATCGACCTTGATCGGCTTCACCTGCTCGTAGAGGCCCTTCTCGATCATAAAGGTCAGCCCGTTTTGGTTGAAAACCTCGTCGCCTTCCTGTGACTCATCCAGAGCCATGCCCAGGGAGGGCCCGGATCAGCCACCTTCGTTGAGGAATATCCTGACGAGAGCTTTCTCGTTGCGTTCCTTGAAAAACGCGATCATCATCTCTTCCGCTTTGGGTGTGATTTCGAACATTTAAATTTCCTCCGGAGAAAATTACATTAAAACTAATGTGCACACGATTTGTGCCTTGTCAAATCATATTTTGGGGGATAAACGAAGGGGTCTCGGGTATAGGGTCTGAAGGTACTGGAGATTATAAAACAGAATCTCCTTCCTTCCCGATGCCCTAAACCCGATACCCGATACCCTCAGCCGAGCATCCATCGAAGGCAACATACTCGGAAAACCGTTCTGCTGGTGTGAGGAGACGAGCCATCAAACACGTTCTTCTGATCCACCCCCCCGTCGCCAAGGCCTGCGAGCCGCCGGGCGGGGTTGCGAGGCTGGCCGGTTGCCTGAGGGAGCATGGCGTCGGGTGCACCGTCCTGGATGCAAACCTCGAAGGCCAGTTGAATCTTCTCGGGGAGGCGGGGGAAGAAACAGACCGCAAATTTGACACCTGGACGAGCCGGGCCCGGCGCAGGCTCCCGGAGCATCTCGCCCGCCTGAGAAGCCCGGAACTTTACGGCAATCAAGACCGTTACCGGCGCTGCGTCAACGACGTGAACCGCCTCCTGGCTTGGCGGGGGCGGCAGGCGCGCCTGTCCCTAAGCCTGGCCGATTACCAGGACCCCCGGTATTCCTCCCTCAAGTCCGGCGACTTGCTCAAAGCCGCCCGCGAACATGAGGCCAATCCCTTCCATCCCTGGTTTGCCCGCAGGATTACGGCACTTATCGAAAAGAGCTATCCCGCCATTGTCGGGATCTCCCTGAACTACCTGAGCCAGGCCCTCTGCGCCTTTGCCATGATCGGCTTCATACGCGAGCATTTCCCCCGGCTTGTCATCGTGCTGGGTGGCGGGCTCGTGACGTCGTGGCTTGCGGGGGGCGAAGGCCGCAACCCCTTCCCGGGGCTTGTCGACCACTGTGTTGCCGGCCCGGGGGAGGATGCCCTCCTGGGGCTGGCCGGAATCGGGGAAAGCGGCAGGCGTTTCCACCGCCCCGATTACAGCGATTTCCCCGCCGGGGACTACCTGGCTCCCGGCCCCATCCTCCCCTACAGCGCATCCCGGGGCTGTTATTGGCGCCGATGCACCTTCTGCCCGGAGACGGCCGAGGGGCTCTGCTACAGCCCCGTTGCGGAGGAGCAGGTCCGGACGGATCTGGGGGCGCTCATCGAGGCAGGGCGCCCGTTGCTTATCCACTTTCTCGACAGCACGATGAGCCCCCGACTGCTGGAGCACCTGGCCGATCATCCCCCGGGGGCGCCATGGTATGGGTTTACCCGGGTGACCCCCAGGCTTGCAGATGCCGATTTCTGCAGAGCCCTGAAGGCATCGGGCTGCGTTATGCTGAAGCTCGGTCTCGAGTCGGGCGACCAGGGGGTTCTCGATGCCCTCGAAAAGGGAATCCGCATCGACGAGGCCTCGCGGGCCCTAAAGGCCCTCAAGGGGGCCGGCATCGGCACCTATGTCTACCTTCTCTTCGGGACCCCGGCGGAAAGCCCCGCGGCGGCGCGTCGCACCCTGGAGTTTACGGCAGGACACGCCGGGGTGATCGATTTTCTCAACCTGGCGATCTTCAACCTTCCCGCAGGCTCGGACGAGGCGGTCAACCTGTGCGTCCACCCCTTCTCGGAGGGGGATCTTTCTCTCTACGTCGATTTCGACCACCCCGAGGGGTGGGGCAGGCGGGAGGTGAGGGCCTTTCTGGACAGGGAGTTCCGCCGGCACCCCGCCGTTTCGCCCATCGTGAGGCGCCAACCGCCGCATTTCACATCCAACCATGCCCCGTTTTTGCTAAATTTTTGTTGAAAATTTCGACAAAAGACTACAAAGTGTGGGCGGCTTTCCCGATATTGAATGCGTATCTCCTCTAAATAAATGAGCAAAAAGGGGAAAAGCGGCAAATTCCTTGCAAAGGACTGCAAAAGAACTCTGCAAGGAAATGGAAGTACTGGTTTCAGACCCTGATGGTTGCCATTCGGGCCGCCCCGGAAGCAGGCCCGGGAGAGGAAGAGGAAGCGACGCCGGCATGAGAACAGGCAGACTCAGTATGAGGATGGATATCCGCAGAAATGCGACCCTTCGGAACCAGGTCGAGCAGAACGGCCTGCTCATCATCGCGGTGGCGATGGCCCTCATCTACTGGATCTTCGACTCCATGGTGACGGACCAGTTCTGGACACGCCTGCTGGTGGTGGTCCTCATCTTCACCTACGGCATGATGACCCAGTTCCTCATCAACCAGCGCCGCGAGGCTGAGGAGGCCCTTCAGCACGCCCACGACGAGCTCGAGGAGCGGGTCCAGATCCGGACGGGGGAGCTGAGCCGCGCAAACGAGGACCTCCAGCGGGAGATCCGCGAGCGCAAGCAGGCCGAGGAGCAGAAGAAGAAACTGGAGAACCAGCTCCTGCACGCCCAGAAGATGGAGGCCATCGGGACACTGGCCGGCGGCATCGCCCACGACTTCAACAACCTGCTCCAGGCCATCTCGGGCTACACGCAGCTGCTGCTCATGCGCAAGGATTCCAGCGACCCCGACTACGGAAAGCTCGAGGTCATCCAGAGCTCCACCCTGAAGGCCAGCGAGCTGACGAAGCAGCTCCTGATCTTCAGCCGCAAGATGGAAAGCAAGCTCAAACCGCTGGATCTCAACCACGAGGTCATGCAGGTTTGCAAGATCCTCCAGCGGACGATCCCGAGAATGATCACGATCGACCTGAAGCTCTCCGAGAGCCTGAAGGTCGTCAACGCCGACTCGGCGCAGCTCGAGCAGATCCTCATGAACCTGGGCGTGAATGCGCGCGACGCCATGGCAGACGGCGGCACCCTCACCTTCCAGACGGAAAACGTCTACCTCGACCGGGGCTACACGACATCCATGCTCGGGGCGACCCCCGGCGAATACATCCTTCTTACCGTGGCAGACACGGGCCACGGGATGGACAAAGAGACTCTGCAGCACATCTTCGAGCCCTTCTACACGACGAAGGAGGCCGGCAAGGGAACGGGGCTGGGACTCGCCATCGTCTACGGCATCGTCCAGAACCACAATGGTTACATCCAGGTCGACAGCCGGCCCGGCGGCGGAACGACCTTCCGCATCTATTTCCCCGTTCTGAAGAGCGACGGCCAGGAGAAGGCCGAGGTGAAGGTCCAGAAGGAAGCCCCCCGGGGCAAGGAGAGGATTCTGCTTGTGGACGACGAGAAGACCGTCCTCGACATCGGGCAGGACCTTCTGCGGCAGTACGGCTACGAGACTATCCTGGCCGACGGGGGAGAGAAGGCCCTCGAGATCTACAGCAAGGAAAAGGACCGGATCGACCTCGTGATCCTCGATCTCATCATGCCCGGTATGGGCGGCCAGAAGTGCTTCCAGGAGCTCCTGAAGATCAACCCCCGGATCAAGGTCATCATCTCGACGGGCGCCTCTGCGGAGGAACAGGTCCGGGAGGCCTTCAATCCCCACCCCGTTGGCTACGTGAGCAAGCCTTACCAGCTCAAGGACATGCTGTCGAAGGTCAGGGAAGTCCTCGACGCGAAACTGCCCGGATAAGCTGCTGTGCGCTACATAATTTGGTGATCAGTGAGGATCGGTGAGGTTTTCCGCCGATCCTTTTTTTATGATCCCTCACCCCTCTTCCCTCAACCTCCTGTCTTTTCTTGATTCCCTGGTCCTGACGCCTGATGCCCGAAGCCCGCAGGCGGGCACCCGCCCGCCTGCAGTTGGCACGAATTCTGAATGAAAACACTGTGAGTTCGACTGTTTTTTTGTACGACAGGCTGACCTTTTTTTCCTGCCCCGGATGTGGCGGATGGGACAGAGGCTTTGAAAGGGTCACAATCTCAAGCGGATGAAGCCACGCGAGCGAGGCTGAAAAGGGAAAGGAAAGGAAATCGGTGCGATGAGGAAGATAACGCGAATGGCTGATTCCTATGACCTCGTTTACGAACGCAGGAGGCTGGAGCGCTTCGATCTCCAGGTCCCGGCCAAGATCGAGGTGATGTCCTCAATGGACACGTCGACCGTCACCGAGCTCCTGACAAGAGACATCTGCGCGGGGGGCGCCTATTTCCCGACCAAAACAGCCCTCCCCCCGGGGACGAAGGTCAAACTCGACATCCTGCTTCCGGTTCGCAATGTCAGTGCGATCAGCGACAACACGAGGGGGCTCATAAAGGTCAACGGGACCGTGATCCGGTCGGGGCCGGCGGGGATGGCCATCGGCTTCGACGAGGGTTACCTGATCACCCCCTTCCGTGAGGCCATGAATTAACCCCAGTTCCTCCTTCCTTCCACAAAAAAGCAGGGTTTTTATACCCTGCTTTTTTTATGCCCATTTTGCCAGCTTGCGCCCGGGCAGGCTTTTTTGGCCCTGCCCTACCGTCGTTCAGGGGCTAAAGGAGGAGGGAAAGCCCCCGGAGAGACAAACAGCCAAGGAGGGGGGAGGCTGAATGTCTGCTGGCTTCGGTAGGGCTGGGGCGAGATCTGTCAGTTCCGTGCGAGTGGTCGAGATTGAGGGGCGAAACGAAGAGCGATACCGAAACCGGCATATCACTTTTGTTCATAATATAGTGGCCTGACAGGAAAAAGCAATAGCGCGCGCCAAGTATTTATCGCCTTCTTAACCGTTTGATTCATCATTGTTTTCAAGGAGCGTTGCCGGTCCTTCAGCAAAAAAAACTGGTATTCAGGCGATGATTTGCTAAAATGGCGCTGTCTTCCCGAGGCCCCTGATCGGGGGCAGCCAAAGATTTGACAGGGGCCGGCGGCCTCTTTTTTTCTGAGTACGGCGGACAGCGGACTCAAACAGGATGGTGGAGAAACGAACATGGCAAACCCGAGTAATACGATCACGGTCAAGCAGTACTCCACGGCAGTCGTCGCCCAGGGGGCCCTCTTTGTGAGCATCGTGAGTGTGGCCCACAGCTTCGCCCATATCCGGATCGGGGCCGTGGGCGCCAACAATCTCGAGGTGGAAAGGCTCAACCTCGGCGAGTTCGTCCATTACGAGTGCCCCGACGGGGCGCTTTACGAGATTCGCCTGCTGTCCGTGGAGGGGTTCGACACGGCGACGCTTCTCGTGACCCGGGTCAAGTGAGATCGGGCTTTCGCCCGACGCGTAGAAGAAGAGGGTTAGATGGTTAGAAGGTAAGAGGGTAAGAGGGTAAGAAAGAAGTCGGGTACTGTCGGACACTGCGGGCTTATCCAACCTTCTCACCTTCTCACGTTCTTACCTTCTTGATTTTCTCATCCCGGTCCCGGACCGGGATTTCCATGATGGGTGAGGTACGATGGACACTCTCTTCGATTCCGTGATGCTCTCCCGCCTGCAGTTTGCCGCCATGGCCATGGTGCACATATCCTTTGCGGCGATCACCATCGGGCTTGCCCTCTTCATCGCCGTGATGGAGGGCCTGTGGCTCAGGACGAAGGACCCCGTCTACTACGGCCATGCCCGCTTCTGGAGCCGGCTGCTGCTTCTGAACTTCGGCATCGGCGTTGTCACGGGACTGCCCCTCGAGTTTGCCTTCGGCACCAACTGGGCGCCCTTCGCGGCGAAGAGCGCCTTCTTCGGCGAAATCCTGGGCACGGAGACCCTGTCGGCCTTCATGCTCGAGGCCGGCTTCCTGGGGATCATGATCTTCGGCTGGAACCGGGTGCCGCCGAAGCTCCATTTCTTTTCCACCTGCATGGTCGTCCTCGGCTCCTCCCTCTCGGTGTTCTGGATCATGGTGGCCAACTCCTGGATGCAGTCCCCCGCCGGGGTCGTTCTGGACGGCGGGCGAATCGTCCTGACGAACTTCCGGGAGGCGATCTTCAACCCCGACATGCTGATCAGCACGGCCCACATGTACGTCGCCTGCCTCCAGACGAGTCTCCTCGTCATCGGCGGGATCAGCGCCTGGTACGTCCTGAAGGGCCGCCACGTGGGGTTCTTCGCGCGGTCCTTCCAGGTGGCCCTGATCGCCGCCCTCGTGATCGCGCCCCTGCAGGTCTGGGTCGGCGACGAGAACGGCCGCGAGGTGGCGAACCTGCAGCCCACGAAACTTGCTGCCATGGAGGCGCACTGGGAGACGAACCCCGCGGGGCAGGGGGCCGCCTGGATCATTGCGGCATGGCCCGACGAGGCAAACCAGAGAAACCACTGGGCCGTGGAGGTTCCCTATGTCCTGAGCCTGCTGCTGACCCACTCGCCGACGGGTGAGGTGAAGGGGCTCAAGGATTTCCCGAAGGACCTGCACCCCCCCATCCTCATGACCTTCTACCCGTTCCGGGTGATGGTCTTCGCCGGCTTCGCCTTTCTGGGCCTTGCGCTCTGGACGGGGTGGCGCTGGAAGAAAGGGGCGCTTGCAGCCGAGAGGCTCCCCGGCGAGAAATGGCTTCTTTACGCCTGGGTGGCGGCGGGGCCGCTGGCCTGGGCCGCCGTGGAGGGCGGCTGGATCACCCGCGAGGTGGGCCGCCAGCCCTGGCTCGTCTACGGCCTCGTGAAAACGAGCGAAGCCGCCACGCCGCTTCCGGCGGGGGCTGTCGCCGCATCGCTTGCGGGCTACCTCGTGATTGCCGGCCTGCTCGCGGCGGCATTCCTGGTGCTGGCCGCAAGGGTGCTGGCCCATGGGCCCGATGCCGCTACGATGGCGCCGCCGCAGACGAAAACGGCGACGGATTGAGAGGAGGAACCCGATGGAAACCCTGCAGACCTATCTGCCTGACGTCTTCTTCCTGATCCTGGGATTGGTCCTCTTTCTCTACATGGTCACCGACGGCTACAACCTGGGGGTGGGGATCTTTTCGCTTGCGGCCCGCCGCGAAGAGGAACGGGGCGTCATGATCCACAGCATTGCCTCCACCTGGCACGCAAGCCAGACGTGGCTTGTCATCCTGGGGGGCATCCTTTTCGGAGCCTTCCCCATCGTCTACGGGGTGGCGATGTCGGCCCTCTACATTCCCGTCATGCTTATGCTTGCAGGGCTTGCCTTCCGGGGTGTCGCCATCGAGTTCTACGACGAATCGCCCAAGCGCGGACGCTGGGGCCTCGCCTTCGGGCTGGGGAGTCTTGTCGCGACGATCGCCCAGGGGTTCATCCTGGGGGGGCTTTTGAGCGGCATGCCCGTTGCCAACGGGCAATTCGCCGGGGGATTCGGGGATTGGCTCAACCCCTTTTCGGCCCTCATCGCCGTTGGCGGGGCCGCGGGGTTTGTCCTCTTGGGCACGACCTATCTGGCCATGAAAACGGACGGGGCGCTCCGGGAGCGCTCGATCCGGGCTGCCGTCCTGGCCGCCTGGGCCGTCCTGGCCGGGCTTTCCGTGATCCTTCTGTGGATGTCCCTGCAGTACTACGAGGGCCGCTATTCCCTGCTTTCGCTCAGACAGGGCCGCTACATCTACTTTACTCTGCCCATCTTTTTTTTCGAGTTTGCCATGCTGCTGCGCAGCCTCAAGAAGGCGGAGGACGACAAGCCCTTCCAGTGGAGCATCCTGCTCTTTCTCACCCTCGTGGTCGGGCTTGCCGCGGCCCTCTACCCCACGGCCGTCCCGCCGTCGCTGACCATCTTCGATGCGGCAGCCCCTGCACGGTCGCTGTGGTTTCTTCTAGTCGTGAGTGCCGTGCTGCTGCCCGTGATTCTGGTATTCAATGCCTGGCAGTATCTCGTGTTCCGTGGCAAGTCCGGGGGAGACGCCCAAGCAGGCGGACCGCAGTACTGATTGACAGGAGGACCTCGTGACGGATCGGGAGCTGAAGGAATACGACGGGAAGGCACTCGGCGAGAGTGACGGAAGCGGCTCGAAGCCGGCCTTCGTGGCCGTCGACGGCTTCGTCTACGACGTGAGCGCCAGCAAGCTCTGGAAGGGCGGCCTCCACATGAAGCGCCACCATGCGGGCTGCGACCTCTCCGGGGACATCGCCGCGGCGCCCCACGGTAAAGAGGTGCTGGAAAAAGTGCGCCGGATGGGCACGCTGAAAAAAGAGAGCGTCGGCGAGAGACCCATGCCGGACTGGCTCGCCGGCCTTCTCGAGCATTTCCCCTTCCTTCGGCGCCACCCGCACCCCATGGTCGTCCACTTCCCCATCGTGTTCATGTACTCGGTCACGTTTTTCGAGATCCTCTGCATGATCACGGGGGAAAAGTCCTTCGAGGTGACGGCGTTTTATTGTCTTGCAGGCGGGATCCTCTTCATGCCGCCGTCCATGCTCACGGGCTGGTTCACCTGGTGGCTCAACTACATGGCAAGGCCCATGGGACGCGTCACGGTCAAGATACGGCTCTCGTGGGTCCTTCTGGCGATCTCGATTGCGGCCTTCGTTTGGCGTCTCACGATGCCTGGCATCATGGAAACCGCCGGCGCCGGCCGCGCGGTTTACATCGGCATGCTTCTGTCGCTGGCCCCGATCACAAGCATCATCGGGTATCACGGGGGGGAACTGACATTTCCCACGGGGGAACGGAGTGACCGGTGACCGATGACCAGTGACAGGGGAGAGGGTCGAGGGTGAAAAGCGTGTAGCGGTAGCGTGTAAAAGGAATCGAGATTCCGGAATCCGGACTCCGGATGCCCGATTCCGGCCGCGAAGCGGCTGCCTGAAACCTGATGCCTGCGAGCGCAGCTCGCTATTGGGTTGGATTCTTCCGGATATAGTCCGCAGCGTTCGTGCCGACCGGCGGGTAGGAATCGGTGCTCCGGTAGACCTGTTGCTCGTCCTCAACGCGGGCATAGAACCCTGCAGATCCCCGATCCGTACCGATCACCACACCGGTCATCTTGTTCCCCGATTCCGTGAAGAAGCGGATGATGAGGATTTCCTGGCCGCCCGCAACGCCCAGCGCCGCGTGGTTGCGCGGATCGCGGGTCACGTTCTCGTCACAGCGGATCCGGGCGACGGCGTTCACAATGCGGTTGATCTGTTCGTTTGCCGCGGGAGTGTCCCGGTTGTCCAGGATGACAAACCCCTCGTCCTTCCTCTTGAACGTGAGCGATTCCGCCCCCCTCCGGATGTAGATCCCGTGGACCTTCTCGGGGTTGAAACCCGCAAGCAGGTAACTTCCCTCCTTCAGGGTCACTTCCTGGCGGTCTTCGAGCGCCCCGACCAGGGCCATGGTGCCGGTCAGAATGAAGGCGACGATTGCCAATTTGATCAGTTGCCGGTTGCCCATTGCTTTCTCCTGAGCCGTGAGAGCCGCATGGCGAGACGGAGGGTCATGGCGAGGGCCGGGATCAAAAGAACGACGACCGGTCCCGCGAACACGACCAAGATCTTCAGCCATGACAGCAGGCCGTCCGTTGCTTCTTTTTTCGTCTGATGGATTGCTCCCAGTTCATCCCTCGCTCGCGAGATCTTTCCTTCGAGGATTTTCCGTTTCCGGAGGAGATCCTCCTTCAGCAGGGCTTCCTCGCCGCCGGGTCCCTTAATGGCGAGATTTCGGAGTGCACTCTCCACCGCCGCGATTTCGGCCTGCAGTCCGGTTACGATCGGGGCGACGCTGCGATCGAAGTCGCGCTCCGCCTCATCGAGGGCCGCAAAGGGCCGCATGATCGTGCCTTTTGCCTTGATCATGGCGAGCGAGGCCGATCCGGTGAGGCCTTCCATCGTGGCCAGCACGAGGTCAAGATTGCCGCCGTCAACCGATGCGGCCTCGGGGAGGATCATCGCGCCGGTCAGCATGTCCACGTCGGAAAACACGACCACGACGGGGTTTCCCTTTCTGCCTGTCGGTTTGGTGCCGTTCTGGGCGCCCTGCGCCGGGGCACCCGGCGGCTCGCCGGCAACGGCGCTCCGGAAACTCCCCGTGAGGCGCACGCCCAGCAGGACGGCCTCGTTGATCTCCGACGTCCTCTGCATCGTACCGTCCGCGCGGACCGTATAACCCGACTCGGAGGTCCGCAGCAGCGGCGTGGACGTGATCCCGGCAACCGGCTTGATCTGCAGCTTCCCGGCGCTGAACACCTTCACAAGGCTCACGCCGGGGTTGGCGCCGCCTTCGTGATTCACGGCATGGCCTCTGAGCGCCATGAGGGTTGCCGTTTTTCCGGCACCGCTGTTTCTGGCGGGTTGCATGGCAGAGGCGTACGACGGGTCAGCGGCGACCAGGTCGGGGATCATCTCGCAGCCCCATGCCGAAAGGAGCCGGTTGAGGCTGGAACTGCTCCAGTGCTGTGCCGCATCGCCGTCGTCGGCATCGGGGGCGGCCATGAATTGCGGATCCAGGAAGACGACGAGCTTCCCGCCCCCCGTGACGTAGCGGTCCAGGGCCGTCAGCGTCGCGTCGGGAACGGCTCTCGGGTGAACGACCATCACGGCGTCGAGCTTGTGGAACGCGGAGGCGTCAGGCGGCAGCACAGTGACATCGTAGTGCGCTTTGAGCCGTTCGAGGAGCAACCGGCCCTTCGGGCCTGCCGTGGAAGCCGCTGAGACCGTGAAAAGCGACGAGAGGATGCCGATTCTCTTCTTGGACTGTGCGGTGGCACTGTAGATCATCTCCGTGATGTCGTACTCGGCGCGCTGTTGCCTCTCCGGCGTGAGCAGCGCGATCGTCCGCTCCTGCCCGAATTCCGTGGTCAGCACCAGCCCGAAGTAGAACCGGTCGTCATCCGTCGTGGGGATCGGCCGCAGGCCGTAAGCGAGGGCTTCCCGCTCCTCGCGGGTGTCCTCTTTCGGGTCGATGATCTCGAGGACGATCTTCCCGCGGGCCGCGGACGCGTACTCGCGCAGCAGATCCCGGATGTAGAAGAAATAATTGTTGTAGGGCCGCAGGGAATCGAGCCCTTTGAGGGCTTCCGTCCGGGAGTAGAAGAGCTTCAGCCGGGTTGTGTGGGTGAGCCCGCCGATGATTTTCTTCGTCTCATCGGAGAGCGTGTAGATGCGATCCTCCGTGAGATCGACTTTCAGCCCGCGGCCCATCCGGGCCAGGAGCGTGATGGACGAAAAGGCGATCAGGGCGATCAGAAAGACGGCCGCAAGGATCTTGAGGTTCTTCTTCAGCATGACTCCCTTCGGTGGTCGACGATGATACAGGTCATGGAGACGAGTCCCGCGATCAGGACGCCGTAGTAGGTCAGATCCCGGAACTCCAGCACCCCCCTCTGCATGGACTCGAAATGCCCGACAACGCTCATGTTGGCGACGGCCTCCATGAGAAAAGCAGGAAGTCGCCCTCTCAGCCAGGCGAGAAACGCCGGCGAATCGGCGTAGACGAAAAGGCTGATGACCGCAATGGAGAGCACGAAACTCACGATCTGGCTCCGGGTCAACGCCGAACAAAGGGTGCTCATGGCCAGGTAGGCGCCTCCCATGAGGAAGGCCCCGAGATAGCCCGTAACGATTGCGGAAGTGTCGGGGTGCCCCAAATACAACACGGCGATCACGACCGGCGCCGTCAGGGCCAGGGCCACGCCGAGGAAAAGCCACGCAGCCAGGAATTTGCCGATGACGGCCTGCCTGACGGTCACGGGAAGGCTGAAGAGAAACTCGATGGTCCCTGATTTGTGCTCCTCGGCCCAGAGCCGCATCGCGGCGGCGGGAACGAAGAAGAGGAAGAGCAGCGGCAGGCTGTCGAAAAAGACCCTGAGGTCCGCCTGTCTCAACTCGAAGAACCTCCCCTTGATGGTGAGAAAGCCGGACAGGGCAAGGAACACGACCAGGATCACGTATCCCATCGACGTGCTGAAATAGCTCTGGAATTCGCGCTTGAAAATGGCGGAGGTGGCCCGCATATCACGCCTCGCTGGTGGCCTGGCGGAAGAAGGTGTCGATCCTGCCCTGGCCTTTTTCCTTGAAGTCGGCCGGCGTCGAATCGGCCACGATCCTGCCCCGGTTGATCAAGATGCCCCGGTTGCAGATCGTCTCCAGTTCTTCCATGACGTGGGTGGAGATGATGAAGCACTTGTCGGCGGCCATAAGCCGGATCAGCTCGATGATCTCCTGCTTCTGGTTGGGGTCCAGGCCGGCCATGGGCTCGTCGAGAATGAGAACGGGTGGGTCGCCCAGCAGCGACTGAGCAAGCCCCAGGCGCCGTTGGAACCCTTTCGACAGCGTCTCGATCCGGCGATCCATGACGCCCTGCAGCGAACTGATCGTGGCAACCCTCTCGATCTCGGGTTTATAGCGATTGCCGTTGATGCCCCGGACGTCGCAGACGAATTTCAAGAACCACCGGGGCGTCATCTCCCCGTAGAAGGGGCTTTTCTCGGGCACGTATCCCAGGCAGCGCTGAACCTCGACCGGCTGGGTCCGGATGTCGAAGTCCCCGACGGTGGCCGAGCCGCTGTCGGGCGCGATGAAGCACGAAAGCATGCGGAGGGTCGTTGTCTTCCCGGCGCCGTTGGGGCCGATAAACCCCACGATGTCACCCTTCCCGGCCTCGAAGGAGACGTTGTCGACGGCAACGATCTCGCCGAAGGTTTTTCGCAGATTCTTGACATTAATCATGATTCATATCCGGTTGCAGCTGTGCCCGGTGATTTACTGCAAAAGACCTGCCAAACTGCTACGCAGTCGGGTATCGGGTGTCGGGTCTCGGGTCTCGGGAAGAAACGGATGCAGCAGCAAGCCGCAAAGGTCTGTCCGGATGCTTTTGTGTTGATGGATCAGAGGCCTTGTGATAGAAGCGTGCCGATGCTGAACGTGGGACTGACAGGGGGAATCGCGACCGGCAAATCGACGGTGGTCCGGATGCTCGTGAGAAAAGGGGCCCGGGTGATCGATCATGACGGGCTCGTCCACACCCTGCAGGAACCGGGACAGCCCGTCTGGAAACGGATCGTTGAGGCCTTCGGGCGCGATATTCTCGGTGCCGATGATCGGATCGACCGCAAGAAGCTGGGCGCTCTCGTCTTTGACGATGAACAGCGGCGCAAAGCGCTGGAAGGCATCGTCCATCCTGCCGTTCTCGAGGAAGCGCAGCGCCGGCGGGTTGAGATCGCCAGTGAGGACAGGCAGGCCATCGTCCTGTCCGATATCCCGCTGCTTCTCGAAGTGGGGATGCAGGGCCTCTTTGACCTGATTCTGCTCGTCTATGCCCCGCCGGAAGTGCAGATCCGGCGTGTCATGAAGCGCAACAAGATGACCCGGGACGAGGCGGTAGCCAGGCTGAAGGCCCAGATGCCCATCGACGAGAAGCTCAGGGCAGCCGATGTGGTGATCCGCAACGATGGCACGATGCGGGAGCTCGAGAAGCGCGTCGACGAGGTCTGGCAGGAGCTTTTGTCGCGTGAGCGAGAAAAGAGGGTTCAGGGTTCAGGGTTCAGGGTATAGGGGCCGAAGGTACCAGAGAATATTTTAAAAACGAAATCTGTTTCCTTCCCTAGACCCGAGCCCCGATACCCGAGACCCTCTTATGGACGGAAAAGACTGAAAAGACGAAATTCACCCTCACCTCGATCCTCTCCCCTCAAGGGAGAGGAAGATTAAGGTAGGGGGCTTTATAGGGAGGAGAGAGATGATAGGCAAAAACGTAAAGACCGATTTCAGCTCGAAGGTATGTGACCCCGTGATCGACCCCACGGCCTACGTGCACCCCATGGGGGCCGTCATCGGCAACGTCATCATCGGGAAAAACGTTTTCGTGGCGCCCTTTGCGTCCGTCCGCGGCGACGAGGGCCAGCCCCTTCATGTCGGTGACGACTCGAATGTCCAGGACGGGGTCATCATCCACGCCCTTGAGACGGAAGAGCACGGCAAGCCCGTGGAGAAGAACCTCGTCGAGGCAGGCGGCAAAAGGTACGCCGTCTACGTCGGAAGCCGCGTGTCGCTGGCACATCAGGTCCAGATCCACGGCCCGGCCCTTGTCCTGGATGACTCCTTCATCGGCATGAAAGTGCTTGTTTTCCGGGCCAACGTGGGCAAAAACTGTGTCGTGGAGCCCGGGTGCATCCTCATGGGCGTCTCCGTTCCCGACGGCCGTTACGTGCCGGCCGGCACCGTGCTGAGGGACCAGGCCGCTGCGGACAAGCTTCCCGTCATCACCGACGACTATCCCCTGAAGAACCTCAACAAGGGGGTCTGCCACGTGAATACGTCGCTGGCGAAGGGGTACGCGGCACAGAAATAGCTAAAGGCTAATCCCCCTCTGTCTTTCAAGGCTGCGTCACTCGTCATTGCGAGCGACCGAAGGGAGCGCGACAATCTCGTCGTTTCTAATCAAATACGAGATGCTTCATTCGCTTCGCTCCTTTGCAATGACAGGGTGAAACAGGCACTTAGGGCAGAGAGGGATTTTTTTTATTCCTTTTTCGAGTTCTTGCTCTGGTAGAGGCGCTCGTCGGCCTTCTTCAGCATGGAGATGGCGTCGGCCATCCCGGCGTCTGCCATCGTGGCGATGCCGCAGCTCACCGAGACGGGGATCACCTTCCCGTCGTGGGCCAGGTGCGTGGAGAGAAAGAAGGTCTGCAGCCGGTCGACGAAGCGGTAGGCCCGCTCGGCGCTCGTGTTGGGGAGGATGATGACGAACTCGTCGCCGGCGAACCGGGCGACCACGTCGCTCTGGCGGCTCATGGCCACCAGACGGTTGCCGACCCACTTGAGCACCTCGTCGCCCGTGTCGTGTCCGTGGCGGTCGTTGATCCCCTTGAAGCGGTCGATGTCGAGAAAGACGACGGCAAGTTCCGTCCCGTAGCGCTTCGCGCGGTCGAACTCGCGCCGGAGCACTTGCTCCATGACGCGGCGGTTCAGAAGATCCGTCAGGGGGTCCCGGAAGGCCAGCATGGCGAGCCTCTCGTGGGCCATTACGTTGGAGAGGCACACGGACACTTTCACGGCAAGCTGCCGCAGCAGGCTTGCCTCCATTCCCGGGGCGTATCGCTCGGGCGACGAGTCGCCCAGGTTCAGGCAGCCGATGGCCTTTCCTTCGTAGGTGAGCGGAACCACGGCGAGCGAACCCAGAGCATATCGCGTCCCTTCGGGCAGGAGGGCCTTGAACCGCTCCAGTCCCTCGTTGGCCAGGATCGTCGCTGTTCCGTCGACGAGCTCGTCGAAGGCTTTCGCGTCCACGACCCTCAACCGCTCGCCGAAAGTGTTTGCGGGCGTCATCCGGTCCAGGAGCCGGTATACGTCGTTGTCCTCCGTCATGGCCATCCAGACGTGGGGGACGTTGAACTTGTCGTGGATTTCCGTGAGGAGTTTTTCAAAGAGATCCCGGAAATTGTGGATGGTGAGGATGCTCGTCTCGATCTCGAAGAACTTCTGGGCGATTTCCTCGTTGCGGCAAATGACCTGGAGAATCTCCTTCACATCGTTCATGGAACGCCTGAATCCTCCTCGGGGAGCATTTTTTCGTCGGGGCATGCATACTAGATCCCGGGTCAAATGACAACGGCAATTATTGCAGGGATCGCAAAAGGGTTGCATCCTGCACGTCGCAAAGCCGGCAAGGCCCCCGACTTGTCATTCCTGCGCAGGCAGGAATCCATGTAAAGACTGGATTCCGGATCAAGTCCGGAATAACAACGATTCTTATCCGGAAGATCTTCGAACAAACGGGTATGCAACTTCGTTCATCAACGTCCCAAAATAAAAAAAGCTCCCCTCACGCGCGTGGGGGAGCTTTTATCGCCAGGGGTTTGGCTCACTTTTTCAGTTCCGCGATCAGCTTCGGCACGACCTCGTAGAGGCTGCCCACGATCCCGAAGTCGGAAAGCGGAAAGATAGGCGCGTTCTCGTCGCGGTTGACGGCGCAGACGATCTTCGCGCCGCGCACGCCCGTCATGTGCTGGATCTGGCCCGACACGCCCAGGCCCACATACAGCTCCGGCTTCACCTGCACGCCGGAAAGCCCGATGCAGAGATCCTCGGGGAGCCAGTGCATCTCCTCGGTCAGCGGCCTCGTGGCGCCCAGCTCCCCGCCCAGCGCGTCGGCCAGCGCCCGCGCGAGCGCCAGGTCCTCCTTCTTGTCGAAACCGCGGCCTGCGCAGACGATGACCCGGGCCTCGGTGATGTCCTTTGCAACTTTCTCCTTCGGCTTTCTCTCGAGGACCCTCACCGCCGACGGGGGAGGGGAGGGCAGCTCCCGCGTTTTGCCCTTCCTGCCGTCCACGGCCTGCGCGGGCTCGAAGGAACGGGGGGGCACGGCGACGATGACGGGTTTGGCGGAAGAGGTGAGTTTCTGGATCGCAGCGCCGCCGTAGGCAAGGCGTTCCATCCGGATCGAGCCTGAGCCCTTGTCGAAGGCAAGCGCCGTGCAGCCGCTGCAGAGCCCTGCGCCAAGCCTTGCGGCCAGCCGTGCGGCCATCTCCTTGCCCCTCGCCGAGGCGATGAATAGGATGAGATCCGGGGAGGCCGTCTTCGCCTCCTGCTCGATCACCGGCAGATGCGCCCCGAAAGGAGCCTCTGGAGGCAGCTCGGCCAGCAGGAGGACCTCGTCGGCCCCTCGGGCGATGTAGTCCTCCGGCGGGCCGGCTACTTTCCTGACGACGGCCGTCAGCGCCGCCCCCATGTCCGGGGCCAGCGTCCGTCCGGCCTCCAGGAGCTCCAGGGCCTGCTCCCGCGTTTCCGCTATGATCCAGATACCTGCCATCGCTTCCCCCTTAACGGATCACGCCGCTCTTGCGCAGCGAATCGACAAAACGGGCAATCCCGGCGGCATCGGCCGCGAGTTTCTCTCCCGTTCGCTCCAGGCTTGACGCCGTCATGGCCTCCGTCTTCAGTGTCCCTTCGAAGCTTCCCGCAAGCTCTTCCTTTTTAACGGTCGTGACGGGTTTCTTGCCGGCCATCAGCGTGTCCTTCACGCCGGGGATCCTCGGCGTGTTGATGTCGGGCAGCACCGTCACCAGGGCAGGGAGCGGCGCCTCGACAACCTCGATGCCGTCCTCGACACGCCGGTCGGCAACGAGCTTTCCGCCTTCGAGGGAGACCTTCTGGACGAAGCAGACGCAGGGGATCCCGAGAAGCTCGGCAAGCCTCGGCCCCACCTGCTGGGCGTAGAGATCGCTCGACCCCTCGCCGCAGGTGATGAGGTCGTACTGCGGGATGCGCGTGCGGATGACCTCGGCGAGGATCGCCGCCGTCTGCGAGGGCTCCAGGTCCTTGAAGGACGGGTCGGAAACGAAGAAGGCCTGGTCCATCCCCCGCGAAAGCCCGTCCTTCACCCCCTTGGCCGAGTCGGGGGCGCCGACGGTCACGCCGATCACGGAGCCGCCGCCGCCGGCATCCCTCAGGCGTGCGGCCTCCTCGATGGCGTTCCGGTCATACTCCCCGATCTTGTAGTCCACTGACGAGAGGTCCAGGGCGCCGCCTGCGCCGCGGCGGATGTAGGCCTCGTCGACGACCCATTTGAAGCAGGCCACTACTATCGGCATTTCATGCCTCCGAAAAAGGGGTATCGGGTATAGGGTATAGGGTTTAGGGTCTGAAGGTGCGAGGATTTCTTATAACAAAGTCTGCTTCCTTCCCGATACCCAAGACCCTAGACCCGAGACCCTGTGTTTACCTCAGCACCGTGCCCGAGATCACCATCCGCTGGGCTTCCGAGGTGCCCTCGTAGATCTCCAGGATCTTTGCGTCGCGCATGAGCCGCTCCACCTTGGCGCCCTTGATGTAGCCGTAGCCGCCGTGGATCTGGACGGCCTTCGTGGTGTGGTGCATGGCCTTCTCGGCGGCGAAGAGCTTCGCCATGGAGGCATCCTTGGTGAAGGGCAGCTTGTTGTCCTTCAGCCATGCTGCATAGTAGGTCAGGAACCGGGCGGCCTGGAGATCCGTCGCCATGTCGGCGATCATCCAGGAGATGGCCTGGTGGCGCGCGATGGGGCTTCCCATCTGGACGCGCTCCTTCGAGTACTTGATGGATTCGTCGAGCGCCGCCTGGAGGATGCCCACGCCCTGGGCGGCGATGCCCACGCGGCCGTGGTCGAAGGCCGCACCGGCGTTACCCATTCCGGCGCCCTCGGCGCCCAGCAGGTTCTCCTTCGGCACGCGGCAGTCCTTGAAGACGACCTCGGAGGTCTGGGACGAGCGGAGCCCCATCTTGTGGAAGTGCTCGCCCGGTTTCAACCCGGGTGTGCCCTTGGGGATGATGAAGGAGCTCATGCCCTTGCGGCCCGCCGCCTTGTCGGTCCAGCAGAAGACGAGGTAGGTGCCCCCGATGGGCCCATTGGAGATGAAGGTCTTGGTGCCGTTGAGCACATAGGCATCGCCGTCTTTTGTCGCCGTTGTCGTGGCGGCCATGACGTCCGTGCCGGCCCCCGGCTCGGTGAGGACGAAAGCACCCAGGTGCTTGCCCGTTGCCAGGGGGACGAGGAATTTCTTTTTCTGGTCTTCCGTGCCGAAGAGGTTGATCAGCATGCAGGCGATCCCCACGTGGATCGACACGGTGAACCCCGTCGACGAGCACGAGCGCGAGAGCTCCTCCACGACAATGGCATTGGTCAGGTAGTCGGCGCCGGCGCCGCCGTACTGTGTCGGGATGGGGATCCCCATCCAACCGCCCTCGGCGAGCTTCTTGAAGAGATCGGCGGGATGGCTTTCCTTCTCGTCGATTTCCGCGGCGATGGGCTCCACGTTCTTCACGCAGAATTCCCGGATGTTTTTACGGATGAGCTCTTGTTCCTCGGTCAACTTGAAATTCATGACATCCCTCCTTCGTACAATAAGTAATTGGTAATTGGTAACTTGTGATTGTCGCAAATAGCCAACAACAGTGTCATTGCGAGGAGCGAAGCGACGAAGCAATCTAAAAGATGCATCTCAAACGTAGATTGCCACGCCTCGCGAGGCTCGGCTCGCAATGACAGGTCTTTTTAACGAGGACGATTTTCTTAACCTTCGACCCGATACCCTGTCTTGATCAGCCGAAGCGGAACTGAACGCCTGCGCCGCCTTCGGGATAACTCCACTCGAGCACCTCGGTGCCGCAGGCGATGCGGCAGGTGCCGCACTCTAGGCAGCCGTCGATGGCCAATACGAATTCGCCCTTCTCGTTTACGCTGTAGAGCCCCGCGGGACAGCCCCTCACAGCCGCTTTCAGCCGGGGGTCGCGCTCCATCCCCGCCCTGATTTTGATGTGGGGCGCAGGCAGCGGCTTGAAGACGTTGAGGCCCAGTTTTGCCTTGAGGTCGGTCATATCTTCGTGACCTCCCTTGCATCCTTGAGAATCGTCCAGAGCTGGCTCAGGGTGAGGTGCCGGCGCAGCGTCGTGAAGATCGGTGACTTGGGCCCGGCGGGTACCGTGTAGAGATCGCGCAGGAGATTCCCTACGAGCTCCGGGTAGTGGCCGAACAGATGCGGGTTCGAAAGCACCCGGGGCGTATCCTGGAAGGTCTGGAAGTCTTTCAGGACGAAACTGTCTTCCAAAAACTTCTGGTAGGCGGCAAGCGTTGCGGCGTCGTAGCGCCCCGCCTTTTTCGCTTCGATGACGGCCTTCGCGGCATAGTGACCCGAGGCCAGGGCGTATTCCATCCCCCGCACCGTAAACCCCAGGTTGAGGGCAAACCCCGCCGAATCCCCCGCTACGAGGATGCCGTCCCCGTACAGGCGGCTTAAAGCCCGGTAGCCCCCCTCGGGGATCACGTGGGCGCCGTACTCGACGGTCGTCCCGCCTCGTATGAGCGGCTCGATCTCGGGCCGCGCCTTGAAGGCTTCGAAAAGCGCGGGGATGTCGCCTGCCGCCTCCTCCTTCGCGATGTCTTCGATGGAGATGACCAGCCCCAGGCTCACGCTGTCGCGGTTCGTGTAGAGGAAACCTCCCCCGAAGAGGCCCTTCGTGATGTCGCCCGCGAAGAGGTGTGCAGACCCCTCGCCGTCGCCTACGCTGAAGCGGTCGTTGATCAGGTTGGGGTCGAGCTGGATGATCTCCTTGACGCCCACGGCATTGTCATGCGCCCGTCCCGGTGACCGCAGACCCGCCTTCTCGGGGATAAGGGAGAGCGCTCCGTCGCAGGCGATGACCACGTCGGCACGCAGCTCGTCGCCCCCGGCGATCACGCCGATAATTTTCCCGTTTTCCCGTATCACGTCCGAAACAAGGGTCTTTGGAAGCAGCATGCCCCCGCGCTCCTCGACCCGCTCGGAGAACCAGCGGTCGAATTTCGAGCGAAGGATGCTGTGGCTCTGGGGTTGGCCTGTGCGCAGCTCGCTGCCGGTGTAGTGGAAGGTGAAGGAGCGGTTCCGGGCCATGAGGGTGGCCCCTTCGCGGACGATGGCCCGCTCGAGGGGTGCCTCCTCCCAGAGACCCGGGAAGAGGTCGCGGACGGGATTTACGTAGATACGGCCGCCGGAGACGTTCTTGGAGCCGGGGTAGTCGCCCCGCTCGAGGACGACGACCTCGACGCCCTCACCGGCCAGCGTATATGCCGCTGCCAGCCCCGCCAGTCCTGCCCCCGTGATGATGACGTCGAATTTCTCCACCGCATCTCCCCTTTTGACCCTGCTGCGATGAACGCCAAATTCATACCTTTTTTCCCTCGGAAGTTCAACTCTAAAGCTCGAAATTGGCTGATGATTCCGCACGGTATGCTTCTTGCAAAAATATCCGACACTTCAAGCGTATTTGCCTGACTTCCCCATCGGGGAAAAGCGTCAATTTTCGGATTTCGCCCTCAGAGAAAGGAAAATAACGTGGATGCAAGGAATCCTGTCGCCAACCCCCTGATCGTCCTGCGCGAGGAATTCGACGACTGGGCGATCCTCTTCGACCCCGACACGGGAAACGCCTTCGGCCTCAACCCCACGGGCGTTTTCATCTGGAAACTCCTCGACGGGAAACACGGAGTGGAGGACATCGTGAAGAACCTCCATGACGAGGCCGACGACGTGCCCGCCGAGGCACCGGATCAGGTCAGGCAGTTCGTCGCATCCCTGGAGCAACAAGGGCTCGTCGGCTACGAAGTCATCGCTGGCAGTCCAGCATAAATCAACCGGTGGAGAATACAGACATGACCCAATATTCCACCCGCAGGGTACCGCCATGCGGCTGATGCGCACCCCGAAGAAAATGGACGTCTCGATCACGAACCGCTGCAACCTGCGGTGCCGTTACTGCTACCACTTCGAGAGCGCGGGCGATGTGGAAGGCGATCTCCCCGCGGCCGAGTGGCTTCAGTTCTTCGAAGAACTGAACCGGTGCGCCGTCACGGAAGTGATGCTTGCAGGGGGCGAGCCCTTTATTCGGGAGGACTTGAAGGAAATCATCGGTGGCATCGTAAAAAACCGGATGCGCTTCGGGATCCTCAGCAATGGAACGCTCATTACGGATGAAATGGCGGCCTTCCTCGCCTCGACGGGGCGCTGCAACTATGTGCAGGTCTCCATCGACGGCTCCATGCCGGGCAGCCACGACGCCATGAGGGGGAAGGGGAGCTTCGCGAAGGCCCTCGAGGGGCTCATGACCCTTCGACGCCACGGTGTACCAGCAGCTGTGCGCGTAACCATCCACCGGAAGAACGTCCACGATCTCGAGGGCGTGGCGAAACTTCTCCTCGAGGATATAGGCCTGTCCTCTTTCGGGACCAATTCCGCGGGCGCCATGGGCCTGTGCCGGAAGAACGCCGAAATCGTACAACTCACCGCGCAGGACCGCGTTGTTGCCATGGAGACCCTCCTTCGCCTGACGAAAAAATACAACGGACGGATCCAGGCCATGGCGGGGCCGCTCGCCGAGGCGAAGGGCTGGCTCGAGATGGAGCAGGCCCGGCTTGAAGGCAGGGAGACGATGCCCAATCGCGGGTTCCTCACAGGATGTGGCTGTTACAGGGAGCACCTGGCCGTGAGGGCCGACGGGGTCATCGCACCCTGCACGATGCTCTCTCACATCGAACTGGGCCGGATCAACCACGACAACCTCGGAGAGATCTGGAGAAACCACGACACACTGAATGCTCTCAGGCAGAGGCATCACATCCCGCTTTCCGGCTTTTCCTTCTGCGAGGGGTGCCCTTACGTGAATTACTGTACCGGCAACTGTCCGGGGTTGTCCTACACACTGACGGGCGAGGTGAACCACCCGAGCCCCGACGCCTGTCTGCGGAAATTCCTCGCGGAGGGCGGAAGGCTGCCGGACCGGAGCCTGCTCTGCTGAAGTGGACACAGAAGAAATGAAAGCAAACCCCGGTGAAAATCTCTTTCTCGTCGTCGTACTCACGATGCTCGCGGGCCTGTTTTACTTTCTGGCGCCCCCGGGGCTCGTTTCCAATGAAGAAGGCGTCCACTACGTCCAGATGAAAAACTTCGCCGTAAGCGGGTCTTTCGAAATAACGAGCCCTGCTCAGTCCCTCGGCTTTGAACCCGCTGACGTGACGGGGATGCAAGGTCTTCTCGAAGCCCGTGACGGCAGGCTCTACGCGATTGCGCCCCCGCTTTTCCCCTGGGTCGCGAGCCTGTTCTACCCGCTTGTCGGCGAAAGGGCCGTCGATTTCACGCCGGTCCTGTTCGTGCTGCTCGCGACTCTGGTCATGGGCCTGATCCTGGATCGGCTGATGTGGAGGGGTCTGCTGTTCTGGCTTTTTCTCTCGGCCTTCCTGTTCGGTTCCCCCGTCTTGATGCAGGGCTTTCAGTTTTCGGGAATGGCCCTGGCCCTGCTCCTGATCGTCTCGGCCCTCTGGCTTCTGGTGAGCCACTTCGGGGATCATCCCTCTGCGGTAAAACTTTTCGGCGCTTCATTCCTGATGGGGGCCTCGGTGCTCGTCCGAATGGAATGCATACTCATCGCCATTTCTTTTTGTGTTTGTGCCGCGATGGTCTTCGTTTCTCAAAAGCGAATGAAAGAGCTTTGGACAGTCCTGGCAGGTGGGATCTTTGGCTTGGCCGTGTTCGTTCTGCAAGACGTTTTTCTTCACGGCCGTTTCCCCGGTCCCTACATGCAGCTGTACCTGCCGTTCTACGCACTGTCACCGATCCGGGTTGCCGCTCTCGGCGGCTCTCTGGCGCTCTCCTTCGTTCTGATTATCCTGTCCCTGCGGGAAGGAATCGGCACGATCCGGAAGGCGATCCTGTCGATTTTGACCCTCATCCTGGTGTTCAGTTCCGTACTGCTGACGGCAGCCCGGATCAGCGTATCGCATCTCATGGCCCTTTTCCCGGCAGTGCTCTTCGTTTTCTACGGTGTTCCTGGGCGGGTTGAGAGGCTTAAAAAAGGGGAAGGGACTCTCGAAGCAATCCTTGCGGCCACCGTTGTCTTCTGTCTTGTCCTCGGCGCCGCAATTTTTCGTCCGGGGTCATGGATCGTCTTTTCGGCATGGCTGCCGATGGTGCCCTTCGTCATCCTGCTGATCGCTCTGGAACGAAAAGTCATTTTCGCTGCGCGCGGGATGTACATCGTGCTGGCCTTTTTCTGCGGTGTCGCTTTCGTGAACGGGATCCAGGAGTCGAAGGACCGGATCCTGAAATACAAGGACTACAACGCCGCGCGCATTGCCTTTCTCGAGAAGCACACTTCGGCGGGCGACGCCATCCTCTTTGGTGACGCCGCGAGCATGGAGCACGCCGGCCCGCTGTTTTTCGACAGGGTCTTCCTCGTAATGGGCAGTCCCGGCGATCAGGAGCTACTGGTTCGGCGGCTCCGTGAACGGGGTATCGACGGAATCTACGCGTGGACGGTCAACCCGTTTCACATCAAGAGGTTCAATCCCTTCGGAGGCGAGGTCCCGCCAACCTTTCCCTTCCCGCCGGGGTCGAAGTCCTGCTGCAGCGGGTCTTGCAAGGAAAGAAACTACTATCTGGTCAGGTTCGATACCCGGGCAGTGCTTTCACCCGGGTCCGGCCGGGGAGGTTCTTGATTTTGACGACGAATAACCTTGGCCTCATCGCCGGGGCAGAAGAAGGGGCCGCGGCTGCCACGAGAGCAACACCGCCCCTCAAAACGATCTATTTCTATCTCACGGAAGGCTGCAACCTGCGGTGCCGCCACTGCTGGCTCGAGCCGCCCCATCAGTCGGAAAAGCGGCAATACCCGGCCCTTGACCCGGAGCTCTTCCGGCACATCCTCAGGCAGGCCAGGCCGCTGGGCCTTTCGTCGGTGAAACTCACGGGCGGCGAGCCCCTCATGCACCCGCAGATTGGGGAGATCCTCGAGATACTCCGAAACGAGAAGCTCCGCTTCACCGTGGAGACCAACGGTGTTCTCTGCACGCCGGAGCTGGCGCAGGACCTCTTACGGTCAGGCCTCTACCATATCTCCGTGAGCCTCGACGGGGCCGATGCGGACACCCACGAGTGGGTCCGCGGTGTCAAGGGCTGCTTCGTTTCCGCGATCGGCGGGATCAAGTATCTTGTTGCGGCCGCTATGCGGCCCCAGGTCATCATGACGCTCATGCGAAGGAATGTCGGTCAGATCGAGGCGGTCGTGCGCCTCGCCGAGTCCCTCGGCTGCTCGTCGGTCAAGTTCAACATCGTCCAGCCCACGGCCCGGGGGGTGAAAATGCACGAGGCAGGAGAGACCCTGTCGATCCGGGAAATCGTGAGACTCGGGGACTGGGTCGAGAATGATCTGTCGGCCGGAACGAAACTACGCCTGCACTACTCCCACCCGGCGGCGTTCCGTCCCCTCGGGAGGATGTACGGCAGGGAGGGGTCCGGCTGCGGCATCTGCGGCATTAACGGCATTCTGGGCGTCCTGGCCAACGGCTCCTATGCCCTCTGCGGGATCGGGGAACATGTGCCGGAACTGGTCTTCGGCCATGTCTCGAAAGATCCCCTGGCCGATGTGTGGAAGGACAACCCCGTTCTCCGTGAGATACGCGAAGGCCTGCCGCGGCGGCTGGGCGGGATCTGCGGGGAGTGCCTCATGAGGGGCGTCTGCCTTGGCAGCTGCATCGCCCAGAACTACTACCGGAGCCGGGATCTCTGGGCGCCCCACTGGTACTGCGAGGAAGCAAGGAGGCTGGGCCTGTTTCCCGAAGCGAGGCTTGCGGCACGGGCGGCTCAAAAGGGTAAGTCGGATTGGAGTCGGCAGGAGGCCTCCGGGGCGCGTTAAAAACGCCCGGGCAGAGCGAGTCACAGGACAGGGTAGCTCGTGACCCCAGGGATTGCCGGGTTCGTCATGGAAGAGCAGGGTGCTGCATGAAAACGAAACTTCGCTATGAGCCGCCGCTTCTTGTCGACATGAAAGGGCCCGCCCTTTGCGGGGAGTTTATCTCCTGCGGCTCCGGGGGCTTTCAAGCTTACGGGGTGAGCTGCATGGAAGAGACTCACTGCCGGAACGGCACGGCTGCGGAGAGGTGCGCGAACGGCAGCTCCGCCTGCGGCTGCGACTCCTGTTGCGGATCTGGCACCAGCTGGTCGAGCACTTCGGGGTTCCCGTTCACGGGCTGCGAATGCGTCTGGGGCAACCAGGCCCGCATGTACTGCAGCGACGGGCAGTATACGGGAAGCGTCTGCACAAACGGCTATATGGCCGGCGACGGTCTTTGTTCGGTGGGAACCGACGTCTACGGCTACAGCCTGCACTGGTGTAACCCGGGAGAATAGGATTGATTTACGGGTTTCGTCTTGCCGACAGCCAGTATTGGGGGGTCCAACCCGGGAAAGGAACCAGGGAGTGGGCTGACGCATTCGTCCGCCTGCTCGGGCTCGATCTCCTGCGGGACCTTCCGGATAGAATGATACGCCTTGAGAGGCTCCCGCATCCGTCCGGTCCGGATGACGACGGCTTTCCGTTCTCAAGCGGATGCGCCAAGGCCGGCTGGCAGGTCCGCAAGACCCCGTTTCTGGAGCTCTGGCGCCATCCGTCTGCCCGGGAGATCGTCTGCGTGCTCCATGAGACAAAGGATTACCTCCATGTGAAGGAGCAGATGCGGTGCGCCCTCTTTCCCGTCTACAGCCTGACCGTTTGCCGGGGCGGCCTTCCGCTCCACTGTGCCCTGGTGGAGCGTGACGGCCTGGGGGTGCTGCTTGTCGGCAGAAGCGGCGTTGGTAAATCGACGGCCTGCCGCAGGTTGCCGCCGCAGTGGAACGTTCTCGGCGATGATCTGGCCCTTGCCGTGCGGGTACCCGGGGGCGGTTTTGCGGCTCATCCGCTTCCCACGTGGAGCGCCGTGGGGCCGGACGCGGGAAAATGCGCGTGGGACATCAAGCAAGGCATTCGCCTCTCGGCGATATTCTTTCTCACCCAGGCCGATGAAGACGAGGTGATCCCTGCGGGCGGGGCCATGGCCTCGGTGATCCTCGCCGATGCGGCCATGACGATATTCCGGTCCGTGAGAGTGCAGGAGCAAGCCCTGGAGAAAAAACTCCTGGGCGGCAATACCATCGCCAATGCCGCCGCCATGGCCAACTCGGTCCCGTCCTACATCCTCCGCCTGAGCCTCACGGGCCGATTCTGGGAGAAGATCGAGGAGGCGCTCGAAAAAAAAGGACGATCCCGGGCTGTCCCTGGCAGTCTTGTGGCAGAGGTCAGGTAGCGGATCCACCGCAAAAAAGCGTGAAGGATTTGGTAAGGCATGGACATGAAATTTCGATACGAAAAACCCATCCTCATCGACCTGCGGGAGGATATGTTCTGCACCGGGGTATCATGCATCAACGGAACGGCAGGGTCCTGCAGCCTCGGTATGGACATCACGGATTGGGGATGCGCTGGCGGCAGCTGCTTTAATTCCAGCCTGTGCGGGACCGGTACGAAGGCCGAGTCGTGCTGCAGCGGCAACACCGCCTGCAGTTCTGAAAATTTCGCCACCTGCCAGGCGGGGACCAGCGTCTATTCGGACGGCGGGACAAACTATACGTGCATCTGCTCGAGCGGGGGCAGGGCGGGTATGACCTGCACGCCCGGTAGCGTTGCGCTGGGCTATGGCTGTGGCTGCGGCGGAAATAACGGCGGATATGGCTGATCGTCCGATGCGGCATATCAGGGGCTTGCTGCCGAAGGCGGCATCGGTGCCAGGACGTTCCATGGGTGAATGAGAGCAGACGACAGGCAGGTGTGCGGCTCCGCCGCTGCGGGATACGAACATGACGTCAATCGACCATCACAAGTCCTATCTTTTCTCTTTGTCCTGCGGACTGGCCTGGGAATTTGCACCCTGCGTGGGTTCCGATGAGGAGGTGGGGGCATGGGTTGACCGGTTTGCCTCTTACATGGGGTTGGAATGCGTGGCCGCATCGTCGGCCCGAAGGCTCTGGTTCGGGAAAATACATCCCGGAAGCGGCACTGGCGAGGCATCGTTTTTCCTGCCCGGCCTGCCGGCGCATGTCCCTGCCGCGGACTGGAGGGCGCAGGGCAACTCCGGCATGATGCTGCTGCGGCATCCGGGGGTCCGCGATATCTACTGCGGGCTCTATCCCGACGGCAAACCGGCCGTTGTTCGAATGCGGCGCCCCCTAGTCCCTGTTTTGGAAGAGACGATCCGTTCAGGCGGACTCCCGCTTCATGGGGCCCTAGTCGAGAGGCAGGGCGCAGGCGTGATCCTCGTGGGACGAAGCGGTACGGGCAAGACGACCTGCTGCAGGCGGCTTCCCTCCGGCTGGCAGGTGCTCGGCGACGATATGGCGATCGTCGTCCGCAGTGCCGAAGGGGGCTTCCGGGCCCAGCCCCTGCCCACCTGGAGCGCTTTCGAATCGGGCGGGAACGGCTGGCCATGCCGCGCAAACCATTCCGTGCCGCTGCAGGCGATGTTCTTCCTGCAGCAGGAGCCGGAAGACGGGGCCGAGCCCCTGGCCGGGGCGAAAACGGCCATCGTTGTTGAAAGGGCCTGCGGGGAAGCGCTTGTCCCTTTTCATCACCTCGGCCCCGATCAAGGCTCTATTCTGGGCCGGCACATTTTCGCGAATGCCGTGTCCCTTGCCGCTGCCGTTCCGGCCTTCCGGCTTCGTGTGAGCCTGCATGGCCGTTTCTGGGAAAAAATCGATGACGCCCTGGGTAGCCTGGCGGGAGGATGAGCAAACTCAACGCCCTTTACTGTTTCGTCACGCGGGGATGCAATCTCCGATGCCGGCACTGCTACATCGGGGCCCGCTACGACGCGGCCGCGAAACGCCCGCCGGCGATTGACGTGAGTCTTTTTCGCGACGTTGTCAGGCAGGCGAAACGGCTTGGCGTTTCTTACGTGAAACTCAGCGGAGGCGAGCCCCTCGTGCACCCCCGGATCGGGGAGATCCTGGAGATCACCGGCCGCGAGCAGATCGATGTTGCGCTGTCGACTAACGGCGTGCTCTGCACTCCGTCTTTGGTGAAAGAACTGTCCCGGGTCCGTCTGCGGGGAATCTCGGTGAGCCTCGACGGGGCCGATGCCGAGACCCACGAATGGGTGCGCGGGCAGAAGGGCTGCTTCGAGAAAACGCTGCAGGGCATCCGCACCCTCGCCGACGCCGGCTTCTCACCGAATATCGCCATGGTCGTCCTGCGTCGCAACATCGGCCAGATCGAGGCCGTCGTCCGCCTGGCCGAATCCGTCGGCGCCTCGTCGGTGACCTTCAACATCGCCCAGCCCACGGGCCGGGGGGCGGCGCTGCGAGACGACGGTGAATTCCCCGCGATCCGGGATCTGATCGAGCTGGACGGCCGGGTGCGGGGGCTTTCCCGCGCAACGCCGCTTGCGCTCGCATACACGCTTCCCCCTGCGTTCAAGCCTCTCGGGGGGATCGTGGGGAAGGGCCATGGGATTTGCGGCATCCTCGGCATCCTAGGGGTGCTCTCCGACGGGTCCCTGGGCCTCTGCGGTGCCGCCGAGGAAATGCCGGAGCTGATCTTCGGCCATGCCGGACGGGATGATCTCGATGCCGTCTGGCGGCAGGCACCCCTGCTGAAAGAGCTGCGCGCGGGCCTTCCCGATCGATTCAAGGGGATCTGCGGCGAGTGCCTGATGAAAAACATCTGCCAGGGGCGCTGTATCGCCCAGAATTATTATAGGTGCCGTGATCTCTGGGCCCCTCACTGGTTCTGTGAAGAGGCGGAAACGCAGGGCCTCTTCCCGGTATCCCGGAGGCAGGGCAGTTGCGGCCGGTCGAACCGGGAAATCCCGCGCGTCGGGCCGGCAGAAAGGCCGGCGACCGGGGGCATTCGCCTGTGATAGCGAATCCATTCACAGAACGATCCATCCAACCGCATGAAAGGGATCGGATGCGTATCGACAGTCAGGTCTCGAAGATCTTGGACCTTTCCCGGCGGGTTTCTGTTTTCAGCCCGGCCATGAAGCCCTTCGTCCGGTTCGCGTCGCGTCAGCCGGGGCATGGATTCTGCCACTGGCATCTCTGGGACTTCGATGACGTCCTCCAGAAACAGCTGCTCTCGCTGTTGAGGCAGACGGCCTCCCCGGAGAGGATTGCCCGGGCCTGTACGGAGCAGTGGAAACGAAATTCCAAGATGCTTCTCAAGCAGAAGAGACAGCAACTCGAGCAGGGGATCTCCGGGGTGGACGAACCCCATTACGCCCTGGTCCGAAGAATGGTTCTCCAGGAGCTCCTCGAGCGAAACAGCCTCGTACTCTACATGGGGTGTGGAACGGGACGCGATTGCCTGGCCTGGGCTAAAGAGGGGTTGCGCATCGTCGGCATCGATACCGATGCGGCTCTCGTAAGGTTCGCCCGCGAATGGAATGACCAACTCGGCTACCCCGCCGCTTTTGCCGGGATGGACATGATGCACCTCGGGTTGAGGTCCGGTTCGATTGACGGTTTTCTCCTCGAGCTATACGGAGGGCTCCCGGACATGAAGCTGGTATTGATGCTTCAGAGAGAACTCAACAGGGTCCTGCGATCGGAAGGCATGGGTCTGGTCGTGGCCGAACGAAAGATGTACTCCTGCTGGTGGTTCCTGATGCCCACTTCGTGGCCCGATTCCATGGTGAAGTGGTTGCAGGGTCAGGTCCGTCTCGATTTCCGCTTTGGGAAGAAGGATGCCTGCGAGGAGAGGCTCCAGTATGGGCTGTTCAGTCGCTGCCACACGGTGGAGTCTCTCTCAGCCGAGCTTTCCCGGACCTTCGAGGTCGTTTCCTGCCGGTATCAGGCCGACCCCCGCTATGTTCTGGCTGTCGTCAGGAAAAGGGAAGGCATGTGGGAAAAAGATGAGCAGGAAGAACGTCCCAGGCCGGAGAGGGCTGCCGTTGACCTCTCGGCGATTGAAGACACCCTTGAAAACGCAGAGGTCCTTTGCGACGAACTCGAGCGGCATGCCGAACGGGTGGCCTCTTTCTTCAACGCAGGAGGGCATGGCGCCGGCTGTCTTTCCGAACTGAGACCGGGCGCCGAACGGATCGTGTCGCGACTCGAGCAATTGACCGGTAGAGACGGCGCTGGCACCGAATCGCTACTGTCGGGCGGGCGCGGCGCCCAGTCGCAAATTCCGGGGAAGAGGATTCGAAGCAATGCACTCCTCAGCTGATCAGAAACAGTGGCTGTTTGCAAGGGGCAACAGCATGCGGCCGTTTTTCAGGTCCGGAGACTTGATTGTTTTCGTCCCCTGCCGTGTCGAGGACGTGCGGAAAGGGGACGTGATTATCTTCATCCCGCCGGGCCAGAAGGAACGCGTTGTCCACCGTGTCATTTCCACGGCATCCGCCGGCATCCGGACAAAGGGGGATGCAAACTCCTCCAGGGACGCCTGGGATTTAAAGCAGGAGGACATCGTCGGCCGTGCCGTGTCCGTGGAGCGCGGAGGCAAGGTGATCCCCGTTGCGGGCGGTCTCGCAGGGCGCCAGCTGGGCCCATTCATTCGTGCTCTCCGGATGTCGGATCACCTCGCCTCCTACGTCCTCAATCCCTGTTATTGGGGCCTTGCCCGAAGCGGGCTTTTCCGTGCGCTTCTGCCCCCCGCTTTGCGCCCGAAGGTCATCACGTTTGAGCGCGAAGGTCAGCGGGAGATGCAACTCGTCATGGGAAGGCGTGTGGTAGGCCGGCGTCCCGCAGGCGCCGGCGCGTGGACGATCCGTCGGCCCTTCCGGATCTTCGTGGATGAGCAGGCCCTGCCATAGTGCAAAAAGGGGACGGTCCCCTTTTTGTCGGCATGATTCTGGCAACGCCTTGACTAAATCAAAGGGGACAGTCCCCTTTTTCGAGCTATGAAAACCTGGATTGAATATCTCAGAAGCGGACTTGCGCGGAAAGCCCCGGAGGATCCGATTGCCGGAGACGGAAACAAAACCGGGCTCGGCGAGAACCTGCGCCGGCACATGCCGTTTTTCAGGCGGCACTGGAAGAAGGGGGCCCTGGGAGCGGGATTCATCCTGCTCAATGCCGCGATGGCCTTTCCCATGCCTCTCGTCTCCCGCTTCGTCATCGACGAGGTCATCCTGGGCAAACAGCTTTCGCTGCTTCCCTGGGTCCTTCTGCTCATGGCGGCCATCGCCCTCTTCTCGCGTGCGATGGGCCTGTTCCAGAACTGGTTTTTCCTGCGCTACAGCCAGGGCATCACCCTCGACATCCAGAAGCAGGTGCTGGACCACTCTTTCAGCCTTCCCAAGTCCTTCTTCGATAAAAACCAGACGGGCTATCTCCTGGCGCGCATGACGGGCGACATCGGCGGCGTGACCTGGTTTCTGTCGGGGAGCCTCGTGGGCATCCTGACGAACATCCTGTACTTCATCGGAGGCATCGCCCTTCTTTTCTGGTTGGAGTGGAGGCTTGCATTGGCGGCCCTTGCCGCCGTGCCCGTCTTTCTGATCGTCCTGCGGCGGTTCTCAGGCCGGATGCATGCCCTGAACCACGCAGGCAGCGAAGAGAACGCCCGTTACATGAGCCGCTTCCAGGAGACGCTCAACTCGATTCCGCTGGTCAAGGCCTTTGCCGCGGAGGAGAAGGCCGTTGGGGGGATCATGAGCGGCCTGCGGCAGGTCTTCCGCCTGTCGGCGGAGCGCTCCGTCGTGGGTTCCGTCACTGGGCTTGCCCTCTCGTCGACGCCGAGCCTTGTCAACTTCTGTGTTTTCGCGATCGGAGCGTACTGGGTCATAACGGGACACTGGAGTCTGGGGTCCCTCTTCGCTTTTCAGGCCTACCTGGGCCGCGTCTTCGGCCCGGCACAGTCCCTCAGCTCGACGGGCTTGCAGATGCAGAACATCCGGGCATCGCTCGAGCGTCTCACGGCCCTTTTGGATGTCGTGCCGGAGGATAACGCAGGCAAGGGCGAAAAGGTGGAATCGCTGAAGGGCGATGTCCAGTTCAGGAACGTCTCCTTCGAATACGACCCGAAAAACCCCGTACTCAGCGAAGTATCCTTCCGCGTCAGCCCGGGCGAGCACATCGCCGTCGTGGGGCCGAGCGGCGTGGGCAAGACGACGCTCTTGAGCCTGCTGCTTCGATTCTACAACCCGTCGGGGGGCGAGATCCTCTACGACGGCAGGCCCGCAACAGATTACGACGTCCGTTCGCTGAGGCAGAGGATCGGCTATGTCTCCCAGAGCCCGATCCTGCTATCCGGCACGATCATGGAAAACCTTCGGTACGGGAACCCCGAGACAACGGAAGAGGAAATCATCCATGCGTCCCGCGTGGCGGGGATCCACGAGTTCATCAAGGGCCTGCCCGGCGGGTATGAAAGCGAGGTGGGCGAGAAGGGCGTGAATCTCTCCGAAGGGCAGAAGCAGCGGCTTGCGATTGCGCGGGCGCTCGTGAAAAACCCTGACATCCTGGTGCTGGACGAGCCCACGGCAGCGCTGGACTGCCTGACCGAAAAGTCGATTTTCGAGGCACTGCCGCGGGAGACCCGGGGAAAGACGTTCTTCGTGGTGGCCCATCGCCTCTCGACCGTTGTCGACTGCGACCGGATCCTGCTGCTGAATGAAAACCGACTTGTTGCCGAGGGAACGCATGCGGATCTCCTGGATACCAACGATTACTATCGGGAGCTGGTGACGTGCCAGCTGATTCCCGATGAAAAGAGCACAGGAGGGAAAATCATCCCCTTTGAAAGTCTCCGTCGTCATACCCGTCCATAACGGGGGAAAATACCTGTCGCAGGCCATCGAAAGCGTGCTGCGCCAGACGCACCGGGACCTCGAGCTTTTGGTCGTCGACGACGGCTCGACGGACTCATCGGCCGCGATCATCCACCGATTTGCGCTGCAGGACCGGCGCGTCCGAGTCCTGACGCAGGAGAACCTCGGCGTGGCTGCGGCAGGGAGCCGCGGCCTTCAGGAAGCGGGCTGCGAATGGGTTGCCCGTCTTGACGCGGACGATGTCTTCCTCCCGGGGAAGCTCGAACGGCAGGTGGGCTTCCTTCGCCGAAACCCCGATGCGAGGATCGTCGGGACTCTCGCGTGCTTCATCAACCAGGCAGGCAGGCCCCTTGGCCTCGTGGGAACGGAAGGCCCGTTTACGCGTGCCGAGTATGACCGGTTCGTCCGTGGAAACCGCCCCATCTATTTTGTCAACTCCTCCACCCTGATGCACCGTGAGACCGTTCTTGCCATGGGGGGCTACCGGGAAGCCTTTGCGCCGGCCGAGGATGTGGACCTGTGGATCCGGATGGTGGAGAGTGGTCACCTGATGCTCAAGATTCCTGAACCCCTGCTTCTCTACAGGATGCATGGGGAGTCCCTCACGATGACGCAGAATGCCAGGCAGCGGCTGCTGCACCGCTGGGCGATCGCCTGCGGTGAGGCGAGAGGAAAGGGCCTGACAGAACCGTCTTACAGCGAGTTTGTGGCAGAGGAGAAACACCTCTCCCCGGTAGAGAGAGCCCGCATATTCCGCCGGGAAACGGGCGAGCGCCTCTACCAGCAAGCGGCCCTTTGCTATGCCGAGCATCGCCCGCTTGGAATGATCCTGAATTTGATCGCTGCGGTTGTCATGCACCCGGTTCATGTCATCCCGCGGCTTTACACCCGGAAGATCGAGCCCCTCCTGACCGGCAGGCTGCGGTTCGGCATGACTGCCGTCACAAGACAGGACCCGGCGAGGGAGGCGTGTCCCCATGCACCCGGAAAATGAATTTCTGCTGTCGTGTTTCCGAAGTGCATTCCGAAGGGACGAAGCCGTGCCACTGCCGGATCATGTCGATTGGAACCGGTTTGTCAGTCTCTGCGAGTGGCACAACGTGGCCCCGCTTGTCTTCCGGGTCCTGCCTGCCGTTCTGTGCGGATCCGTTCCCCCGGCAGCAATGAACCGGCTGCGAAGCCTCTGTCACAACAACACGGCGCGGGCGCTCTTTCTTGCCTCGGAGCTGTCCCGGATCCTGCAAGCGTTCGAGTCTTCTGGCATCCCGGCATACCCCTTCAAGGGGCCCGCCCTGTCCGTCATGCTTTACGGCGACCCGGCGTGCCGACAGTCGAAGGATCTCGACATCCTGGTGCCGAAGGGAAAACTACACAGGGCCATGAAGTTCCTCGGTGCGCAGGGATACAAGTCACAGAACGCGTTGGACGGGGCGCGGCTTGCAGCCCACCGGCGGACCGAGTACGAGACAGCCCTTTTCCGCCGCGACGGAAAGCTCCAGGTCGAACTGCAATGGGCCGTAGTTCCAAGCTATTTCGGGTTTGACCACGGGAAGCTGGGCATCTGGTCCAGCCTGGAGCCCCGGCTCTGGAACGGGCACGCCTTTCCCGTCTTGCCGCCGGAGGAGACGCTTTTGATGCTCTGCGTGCACGGGGCGAAGCATTTGTGGTGCAAGCTGGGATGGATCGCCGACGTGGCGGGCCTGCTCTCTTCGCCAGCGCCTCCGGACCTGACACGCACCTTCGAGCTTGCCGGGCGCTGCGGCGTGACGAGGCTTCTTTGCGTGGGGCTTCTCCTGGCGAAGCGCCTGGCGGGGGCGAGCCTGCCGGAAAATGTATCTGCCCGGATCGATAGCGATCTCATGGCGCGATGCTTGGCACGGAAAGCCCTGGACGTGGTTGCGAAAACCCCGGTGAACCCGGACGTGGACCCTGCCAGGTACCTCTTTTACTTCAAGGCGAAGGATTGCCGGCTCGATCAGCTTCTTTTTGCAGGCAGGCTCATGGCGACACTTGCCGCCGGCGAGTGGAACCCGTCGGCTCTGCCCGATGTGCTTTCGCCGTTCTATTATCTTTTCCGGCCGTTGCACATGGCCGGCCGTCACAGCGGGCCGATCCTCAGGGCCATGGCCCGAAAGTAAAAGAGCGCCGGTCAGATCGACCGGCGCTCTTGTTTTTCATGCAGATTCCGGGTGGTGGAGTGCTACGCCTTCTTGACCGGCTTGAGCATCGCAAGGGCGATCAGGATGCCGAGGACGGCCAGGCCCGCCGTGGGGTAAAAGGCGAAGGTGAAGGACCCGAAGGTGTCCTTCGCCTGTCCAGCGATGATGCCGCCCAGGATGGCGCCGAGGCCGTAGGCGAAGAACACGAGGCCGTAGTTCTTGGCGTAATTCTTCACGCCGAAAAAGATCGTCGTCGCCGTCGGTGCGATGGCCAGCCACCCGCCGAGCACGAGCCAGAAGCCGATGAAGCACAGCGTGTAGAGCATCACGCTTCCGGGGCCCGCCATCAGCATGCCCAGCGAGCAGACCAGGATGAGCACGAAGGAGATCAGCGCCGCCATCTTGGGCGAGAGCTTGTCCGTGAGCACTCCGAAGATCGGCCGCCCGACACCGTTGAAGATGGCGAAGACACCGACGAGGGTAGCCGCTGTGGCCGCGTCGATCTTGATGATCTCCTGGGCGACGGAGGCGGAGATCCCGATGGCCATAAGACCCGCCAGAGAGCCGATGATGTAGCACAGGAAGAGCCCCATGAAGGTGGAGGTCTTGGCCATCTCGCCCATGTTGAGATCGATGGCGCTTGCAGCGGCCGCTGCGGGCGGTTTCCATCCTGCGGGGAGCCAGCCGTCCTTGGGGAACCTGTAGGGAATGAAGCACACGAGGATGATGACCAGGAAGGCGACACCCATATAGAAGAATGTCGACATGGGGCCCACGGCCTTGATGAGGGCCGACGCGACGTTCGCCGAGACGAAGGGCGAGCCGCCGAAGCCTGCGAGCGTGAGGCCCAGGGCAAGACCGCGCTTGTCGGGGAACCATCGGCCCGCGACAGCCAGCGGAACACCGTAGGCCAGGCCCACGCCGCCGCCGCCGATCAACCCGTAGGTGATCGTCAGCATCGTGCCGCTCGTGGAGAAACTCGCAAGGATCCAACCCACACCGACGACAACCCCGCCGAGCCAGCCGAGCATCTTGGGGCCGAGCTTGGCAAGAAGCAGGCCGCCGAAAAACACCATGATGGCGAACAGGGCCAGGAAGACCATGAAGGGCATGCCCGCCTCGGTGGCGCTCATGTTCAGGAGTTTTGAGACGGGGCCCCTGAAGACGCTGTAGGCGTAAACGCTTCCGAGACAGATGTTGATGATGAATCCCAGTACGACGAACATCCACCGGCCTTTCTCGGCCGGCATTCCAAATAATTTCTCCTCGCTCATCTGAACCCTCCCTCCTTAGACGTGGATCGCGCAGCATTAGGAATGCGTGGAAAACGTTGATTTGCGCCTCTCTGTCAAAAACGCAAAATCGCGCCATCGTTATCGAAAAACCGGGAATTTGTCAAATGGAAAATAGGAACGTGAAATTAAAGGAATATTGGAAAATTGGAGTGATGGAAAAATGGGTTGGTGAAACAGCGTCAGCATCCTGCGCGATGTTGATCATTCTCCTTTGCCCGGTCATTGCGAGGATCTGTAGCGACGAAGCAACTGCCTTGATGATATTAGAAAAAACGAGATTGCTTCATTCGTTCGCAATGACCCGGCGGCCGATTTTCAACAACCTGCCAATGGTCCCTGATCAGTGACCGGTGGGGGAAGAGGGAAGCTTTATCAAATCGTCAGGGCGGTTGAGATTGGCGAAAAGCCTCCCTTCGGGGTCGAAGCGGCGGATCTCGTCTTCAGGGATCTCACGGGTCTTGAACTTCCGGAACAGCAGGGAGACCTTCAACTCATCCCTCTCGATCTGCGATTCGATGACGGGGAGGCACTTGAGTGAGTAGATCGCGTGCAGCGATTCAAAGCCGTTCGCGGTGACGGGCACCACCAGGTCGTAACCGGCAGCCTGCTCGATCATGTAGCGGATGAACGTCTCGCTCAGATAAGGCATGTCGCAGGCCGAGACAAAGGCGTGCTCGCAGGTGGCGTGGAGGAGCCCCGCGTGGATGCCCCCCAGGGGCCCCTTTCCCCTGTAAATGTCGGTAACGAGCCGGGCGTCGAATCCCAGGTACTCCAGCGGGGAGTTGGTGGAGATGATGATCTCCCTGAAGAGAGCCCTGTAGACCCGCAACGTCCGGTCGATGAGACGCTCGCCCCCGACCTCGATGAAGGCCTTGTTGATGCCGCCCAGGCGGCTTGCCCGGCCGCCGGCGAGAATGATTCCAGTCATGGCGAATCCAGGAAATAGTAATTGGGAAATCGGGAATTGGGGTAATGGGAATTAAGAATCGGGAATGAAAATACCCAGTACCCAATACCCAGTTCCCTGTTCCGCTTTAGCGGCAGTGGTTCAGGACGTCGATGATGACTTCTTTCGTGTAGTCCTTAAGCTTCCACGTCCGGGCGAGCTCGACGGCGTTGTCGGCGATCTTCTCGATGTCGCCCTCGGGGATGCCGCCCTCCTTGAGGGACACAGGGCTCTTCACGGCACTGAACCAGTTCTTGAGCTTTGCGATACCCGCCGCGGCCGCCTTCGTGTCGTCGGCCTCGGCAACCTGGAAGAATTCCCTTGCCAGCCGTGCGAATCGAGCCGGGTTCTTTTTCGCGGACCACGCCATCCAGCCGGGCAGCATGATGGACAGGCCCGCGCCGTGGGCGATGTCATAGAGGGCCGACAGCGAGTGCTCGATCATGTGCACGGGGAATCCCACGACGCCCATGCCTGCCGTCGTCAGGCCGTTGAAGGCCAGGGTGCCCGACCACATGAAATTTGCCCGCGCGTCGTAGTCCTTCGGGTTTGCCAGCGACTTCTCGGTGGCCTCCATGAGCGTGCGCATGAAGGCGTAGATCATCCGGTCCTGCAGGGTGCTCTCGCCGGTCTCCGTGTTGGTGAAGTACCCCTCGAGCATGTGCGTGATGATGTCGACGGCACTGTACGCCGTGTAGGACGGTGAAAGCGTAAAGAGGACCTCCGGGTCGAGGATCGACGTCTTCGGCTGGATCAGGGGGCTGCGCACGCTGAACTTCTGGCATGTTTCGTCCTTCGTGATGACGGCCGCGGCGTTCATCTCCGAGGCGCTGGCCGAGAGCGTCAGGACCACGAGGACGGGCAGGGCCTCCTTGACGAGTTTCGTGTAGACGAAAAACTCCCAGGGGTCGTGATCGGCCTTGGCGCCGGCGGCGATCGTCTTGGCCGTGTCGATGACGCTCCCGCCGCCCACGGCGAGAACCACGTCGACCTTCCTGGACCGGGCAAGCTCGATGCCTTCCCTGGCCTTGGACAGAAGGGGGTTGGATTTGACGCCCGGAAGCTCCACGATGTCCACCCCGGCCTCCTTGAGGGAATTCAGGACCTGCTCGTAGACGCCGCTTGTCCTGACGCTTCCCATCCCGTAGACCATGAGCACGCGGCCTCCGAAGCGTTTGACCTCGGTGCCGATCTTGGCGATGGATCCCTTTCCGAAGATGATCTTGGTGGGGTTTTCAAAAACAAAATTCTGCATGGGTATGCCTCCGGCATTTGATCTGTCTGGTCTATTTAGTCTGTTTCATACGTTTCGTCAAAAAGAATTGTCTGTGCGTGGAAATATATAGCGGAGCGCTGTGCCTTTCAGCAAGTCCGGGTTGCCGCAGAATGAACTTGATAAAATTCCGCGGGAGGGGTAAAACCGCATCCATCAGCCACGGAGGATTCGGAGTCATGTACTGGGAAAAGGAAATCGAAACGATGCCGCGGGAAAAGCTGGAGGCGATCCAGGTCGAACGCTTGAAGGCAACCCTCAAGAAGGCCGCGAGCTCCTCTCACTACGGCAAGATTTACAAGGAAAAGGGGTTCAACCCCGAAGATTTCAAATCACTGGCCGACGTGCCCAATCTCCCCCTGACGACGAAGGACGACCTCCGGGAAAACTGGCCCTACGGGTTTCTCGCCGTGCCGAGGGAGGAACTGGTCCGCATGCACTCCTCGTCGGGCACGACGGGCCGGGCGACGGTCATCTTCCACACGGCAGGCGACCTGAATGTATGGACGAACCTCGTGGCCCGCTGCATGTACATGACGGGCGTTCGGAAGACCGACGTCTTCCAGAACATGATGACCTACGGCATGTTCACGGGGGGGCTGGGGTTCCACTACGGGGCCGAGCGGATCGGCTGTCTCGTCATCCCGGCAGGTGCCGGCAACAGCAAGCGCCAGATCCAGCTCATGCAGGATTTCGAGACTACGGTCATCCACATCATCCCGAGCTACGCCCTGCATCTCACCAGCGTCTTCGAGGAGCTCAAGGTCGATCCCCGGAAGGACACGAGGGTTCGCATTGCCTTCGTGGGGGCGGAACCGCACACGGAGAAGACCCGGAAGAAGATCGAGGAATTCTACGGCTGGAAGGCATTCAACTCCTACGGCCTCTCGGAGATGAACGGTCCGGGCGTGGCTTTCGAGTGCCCCGCCCAGAACGGCCTGCACATCTGGGAAGACAACTTTCTCGTCGAGATCATCGACCCGAAGACGTTCAAGCCCGTCCCCGACGGCGAGGAGGGCGAGCTGGTCATGACGACGCTTCAGCGCGAGGGGATGCCCATCATCCGCTACCGCACGAAGGACCTCACGCGCATCATCCCGGGGCCCTGCGAGTGCGGCAGGACCCACCGGCGCATCGAGCGGTTCAAGGGCCGCACCGACGACATGATGATCCTCAAGGGGGTCAACATCTTCCCGATCCAGATCGAGAAGAAGCTCATGGACGTCCCCGGCGTGGGGACGAACTTCCAGATCATCCTGGAGCGCAAGGGGTTCAACGACGAGATGATCGTGAAGGTCGAGGTCGCAAGCGAGTTTTTCGACGGCGAACTGCTGAAGCTGGAGCGCCTGCAGCGCCGGATCACGGACGAGCTCAAGGGCGACATCCTCATCACCCCGAAGGTCGAGCTCGTCGAGCCGGGAAGCCTGCCCAAGACGGAGGGGAAGGCGGTACGGGTCATCGACAACCGAAAAGACTGACGGACTGGTGACGAGGGGCGCATCCCGATGATTGCCTTGCATCCGTCTTCAAACATCCAGTCTGTGAAGATCGGAAGAGCAGAAGTGAGGAAGAGCGGATAAGAGAATAGAAGAAAGCATGCATCCACTCCGATCTTCCGCTCTTCATAACTTCCTCACTTCACAGTCGTATAAGGGCGCCTTGCATCCGGGCATTTTTGACCAGCCCGAAATCAATGGAGGGAAACATGATCGTGCACCAGATCTCCGTTTTCGCAGAAAACAAGCCCGGGCAGCTGGCGAGGCTCACCCGGATCCTGGGTAAGGAAAAGGTGAACATCCGCGCGACGACGATCGCCACGACAGCCACCTTCGGCGTCATCAACCTCATCGTCGACGACCCCCAGAAGGCCACCAAGGCGATCAAGAAGGACGGGATGATGGTGACGACCAAGGAAGTCATCGCCGTCATCATCGAGGACAAGCCGGGCGGGCTCGACAGACTCACGCAGATGCTCTTCAAGGAGAACATCAACGTGAATAACGCCTACGGATTTGTGCTCGACAGCTGGAAGACGGCGATCTTCGTCGTCGAGGTGGACGACACGGCGAGGGCCCAGAAACTGATCGAGAAAGCGGGCTTCAAAACGCTCGACGACGAGGCCCTCTCTTCGGTGGAGCCTTTCCACTATGTTAAATATTAGGGTATCGGGTATTGGGTATAGGGTATAGGGGCAGAAGGTACTGAAGAATTTGTTGAGAACTCTTTGTCCTTCCCGATACCCAAGACTCGATACCCTTCATGAGGATGAAACAGACCAAATGACCAAACAGACCAGACAGACTAGAAAGACGAGATAGACAAGATTATGGCTCGAAAAGACAAAGGACACTTCAGCACGAAGCACCCCGGTGCGAGCGTCAAGAAAGAAGTGGCGGAGTTGTTGAAAAAGAAAAAGGTCGACGGGGCGATGACCTGTCCGCTGGCATTCCAGGCGGCCGGTGAACTCAATCTGACTCCGGCTGAAATCGGCCAGGCGCTGGATATTCTCGAAATCCCCATCAGCAAGTGCCAGCTGGGACTGTTCGGATATTCGCCCGTCAGCCGGATCATACAGCCGGCGGAGTCGGTCGCCGAAGACCTGGAAGCTGCCATCCGGGCTGCAATGAGCGACGGTCGGCTGCCCTGCGCCGCCGCATTTCAGATTGCGGGCGACTTCAAGCTGGCGAAAATCCGCGTATCCTCGGCCTGCGAGAAGCTGAAGATCAAAATCAGTGCCTGCCAGCTCGGCGCCTTCTAGTCCGTCTGGTCTATTTCGTCTATTTGGTCTATCTGGTCCAAATCCCCCCTCGGTCCCCCTTTATTAAAGGAGGATGCAAGGGGGATTTGCTTATTTCTTGGTCTGTACTGTCTTTCCCGAGACCCGATACCCGAATCCCGATGCCCGTTTTTAGAGGTACGGTTTGATCGCCTCGTGGAAATGCCCTGCCATGATGCCGTAGCCCGTGTCGTTGGGATGGATGGCATCGCTCATTTTTTCGGGGTTTCCGAGCAGGCCATTCAGGATGTCCGGCACCAGCACGGCCCCCGTCTCCTCGCAAACCTTCCTGTAGTGCTCCTGAAATCCTCTTCCCCAGATCGGGACGTCGAGTCCTCCCACGATGACCAATGCCCCACGGTCCTGAATGGAGGTAATGATGGCCTTGAGGTTCCGGAAGGCGCGATCCCGGTCCTGGCGGTTCTTCAGGTCGTTGCCGCCGAGGGTGATGAGGACGATGCGCGGGGAGCGGCCGAGGACGTCCCGATCGAGCCTGGAAAGGGCTGTGGCCGTTGTGTCGCCGGGGATGCCGGCGTTGATGACCGGTTTTCCGATGAGGCGGGAGAGCTGTGAGGGGTAGTCCATCCCCTGTGTCGCACCGGTCCCGAAGGTGAGGCTGTCGCCGAAGCAGATGATGTTCTCGCCCGCCGGCCGGGGGTTCTTCACCGGCGGCTGATAGAGAAAGTGACGATAGCCGAAATAAACAGCCAGGACCACCGCCAGTGCGATGGCCCCGGTTTTGATGAGTCTCATGGTTGTTTTTTCTTCAGCCTGTTGCCTGAAGCCTGATGCCTGCAGCCTGGCCCGCTTTCAGAGTTATTCATGCGGCATCGTCGAGGCTCTTGCTCAGCCTTTCTCTTCGGCATAGCGGGCCAATGTGAACAGCATGTCGGCGAGCCGGTTCAGGTACTTGTGGATCTCGGCGTTGTTCAGAAGCCCTTTCTGCTTTAGATCCGCTGCCCGGCGCTCGGCCCGGCGGATGACCGTGCGGCCCACGTCGATCTGCGCGGAGACGGCGTTCTTTCCCGGATAGATGAACTCGCGCGGGAAGGGGACCTCCTCCTGGAGCCGGTCGATGAGGTCTTCGACACGGTCCACTTCAGCCGCCCCGATCCTCTGGCCGAGCTTGCCCATGTCCTCGGGAAGGGTCGACATCTCGGCCCCCATGACGAGAAGGTCTTTCTGGACCTGCAGGATGATGTCCTTGATCCTTCCGTTGCCCGTCATTCCCCGGGCCACCCCGAGGACGGAACTGGCCTCGTCCAGCGTCCCGTAGGCTTCCGGCCTCGGATCGAACTTGGGCACCCTCTGCCCGCCCAGGAGACTGGTTTCCCCCGTGTCACCCTTCTTCGAGAATTTCATGCCTGGCTCCTTTCGATGAACGTGCTGACGATGGTCATCATGGTTTCCCGGTTCTTTTTCGCACCCTCGATAATCATCTCCATGGTGAGGGGTGTCTCCACAACCCCGTTGCAGTAGTTGTCGACCGAGCACAGGGCCGCGTAGGAGAGCCCCAGCTCCTTCGCGATGATCGCCTCGGCGGCCATGGTCATCCCCACGATGTCGGCGAAGGGGGCCATCATCCGGATTTCCGCCCTCGTCTCCAGCCGCGGCCCCTCGGTCTGCCAGTAGATGCCCCGCTCAACGACTGAAATCCCGCAGGCCCCGGCCGCCTCGATGAGCCGGCGCCGCACCTCGCCGGACAGATCGGGTGTGATGTGAACGGGCTTGTTCGAAAAGACCGTGGGCGTGTCGGCAAGCAGGATGAAATCGTCGGGCACGACGATGGACCCCGGGGGCAGGTCCTTCTTCAGGGACCCCGTCGAGTTGATGGCGACAACGTCCCGGATGCCGAGGTTCTTCAGGGCCGTGAGATTGGCCTGGTGGTTGATGAGATGGGGCAGGACGTAGTCGGCGGGATCGCGGTCATGACGGGAAATGTGAGCGATCTGCCTGGAGACCCAGACGGTCACCCGCCCGAACTCGTTGACCACGTGTTCCTTTTTCAGGCCCTTGAAGGCGCTGGTTCCATGCAGAACCGTACCCGAGATGATGCCGACGGGCGCCATGAGTCCCTCCTCTTCCCTGATGCCTGTGCTTTCCTATCAAAATCGGCGGGGCCTGTCAAAACCTTCGTGTCCGGGTTGACGCGCCTTTCCGTTCATGCCCTCCAGGGGTGCCGGTAAGCCCGGCCATGGCCTGCAGGAGGCTTGACTTCGCCGGTTATTGGTGGCATATTTTTGCACACAAAGAAAAGGGGGTAAGCCCATGAGCGGAGAATCCGTGATTCATGTCAATGAAGGGACTTTTGACACCGAGATCCTGAAGTCCGACACGCCTGCCCTGGTCGATTTCTGGGCGCCCTGGTGCGGGCCCTGCCGGGCGATCGCCCCCGTGCTCGACGAAATCGCCGAGGAATACAAGGGCAAGGTGAAGGTGGCAAAGATCAATGTCGATGAAAACCGAAAACTTGCAGGCAACCACGGGGTGATGAGCATCCCCACCATGATCCTCTTCAAGAACGGCAAGGCCCTGGACAAGATCATCGGCCTTGTGCCCAAGGAGCGGCTGAAAGAATTGATGGACAAGGCCCTGTAAAAACGGTACATGGAGGCCCCTGTTGCACCGTAAGGCCTCCATTTTATTTTGCAAGGCGGCCGTTGTCGGCACGAAAGAAAACAGAGAACACCGAAAAACGCATGACAAACAGACGCAACCTGATTACGGCAATCATCCTGGTATTCCTCCTGACCTCGCTCACCGGCTGTGCCTGGTGGGACAGCATCTGGGGGAAGGAGCCCCGGGCGCGCCAGACGCCGGAAGGCCTCTACCAGAGGGGCTTCGAGTATTACAAAAAGGGCGACTACAAGAAGGCGATCGAAACCTTCTCCCGCGTGCGGGACGAATACCCCCTGAATCCCGTTGCCCTCATGGCGGAGCTGGGCATTGCCGATTCCTATTTCGAAAACGAGCAGTACGTCGACGCCGAGGTGGCGTACAACAGCTTTGTCGAGCTTCATCCCACCAACCCGAATGTACCCTATGCCATGTTCCAGCTCGGGATGTGCCATTACCACCAGATGCAGACGATCGACCGGGACCAGACCGAGACCGTCAAGGCCCGCAAGGAGTTCGAGCGGCTCATGGCCCGCTTTCCCCAGAGCAAGTTCGCCATCATGGGGGAGAAGAATCTCCGCGAGGTGAAGCAGCGCCTGGCCGAGCACGAGTTCTATGTCGGCGAGTTCTATTATCGCACCAAGAAGTACGAAGCGGCGCTGAAGCGTTTCGAGGGGATCCAGCGGGATTACGCCAACCTGGGGCTTGATTACAAGACCAACCGCTTCATCGAGGAAACGAAACAGCGGCTGAAGGAAGAACAGGACAAAAAGGCGAAGGGGGCGCAAAAGGCCTCGGAGGAACGGAAAGCCAAAGAGGCAAAAGAAGCCCCGAAAGCCCAGAGCGCGCAGGAAGGCAAGAAGTAGATCACCCCAGCCCCAGCATTTTTCTCAAGACCTCGAGGGCGTTTTCTTCCGGCGCAAGCGATGTGTCCACAACAAGGTGAGAGCCCTCCGGAATCTCTTCGATCTTCTCGAAGCTTCCTTTCTGTGCCTGGAAAATCTCCCAGCGCCCGTCCGAAACATCCCCGCCCCCGGACTGCCTCGATTGAAGCCGTTTCTCGATGATGTCCTCGGGGCAGACGCACTCGAGGACAACCACGTCGGCGCCGGCCCGGCGCCCGGCCTCGAAGGCCCTTGAACGCTCCTCCCTGTCCCTGTACGAGGCATCGATGATGACGGCACCGGCCGTCCTCAGTTTCCCGAGTGCCATCTCCAGCGCTTTCGCGTAAGTCTGGCGGGAGACGTCGGCCGAGTAGATCCCCTGGCCGAACCCCTCGTAGCGGTGTTCCGATGCGGGAATCCGGAGCATTTCCTTTCGGACGGCATCCGTCTGGATGATCTCCGCGCCGATCAGGGGGGCAAGGGCCCGGGCCAGCACACTCTTGCCCGTCCCCATGAGGCCCGCCACGAGGATGAGGGTCTTGTTTGCGGGCCGCGCCGCGTAGGACAGGGCGAGATCGAAATAGCGCGCCGCCGTCCGGACGGCGGCATCCCGGTCAGCGCTTCCGATGTGCGGATCGTCTACGCGGAAGCTGATCACCTTTCCGCGCACACAGGCATAGTAGCAGCGGTAGAAATCGAGAAGGCGCAGGACCTCACCGTCCCCGGAGTGGCGTACATAGGCGTCGACGAAGGCCCGGGCATGGTCGGGGTAGCCGTTGTAATCCAGGTCCATGGCGAGGAAGGCCGCCTCGGCCGCCACGTCGCCGTAACGGAAGCGCTGGTTGAACTCGATGCAGTCGAAGATGATGATCCCGTCGGCCAGGCAGATGTGCTCGGCATGGAGGTCTCCGTGGCAGTCCCGGATCCGGTGCTCCCGCACGCGCCTCTCCAGCATCGCCTGCTCCCGCTCCAGGAACCGGTTCACCCAGGCCCGAAGGAAATCGTAGCGCCCCCGGGTGATGGTGAGGCCGATGTACTTTTCGGTCTGCGCGAAGTTCTCGTCGTGGTTGTAGCGAATGGTTTCGATCCCGCCGATCTCATCGATCTGGCCTCCCGTTTCCGCCCCGGCATGGAAATCGGCCACCTTCCTGGCTACGGCGTCCATGGCCTCGGGAGCCACCCTGCCTTCGGCGAGAAGCTTCTTCAACATCCTCTCCAGGGGGAGCTTTTTCATCACGACGGCATACTCGACGGGGCGACCGCCTCCGGGCCGCAGGGTTCCCTCCCCGTCTTCCCCGATGGCGATCACTTCGAGATAGGTCTCCGGCGCCAGCCGGCGGTTGAGCCGGAGCTCCTCTTCGCAGAAATACTTTCTCTTCGCGAGGGTCGTGAAGTCGAGAAAACCGAAGTCGACGGCCTTCTTCACCTTGTAGACGAGATCCCCGGCGATGAAGACAAGGGAGATGTGCGTCTGGACTAGTTCCACCGTCGGGGGCCGGTGGGGGTAGAATTCGGGCCTCGACATGGCTTCGACGAGTTTCGGGTGGGTCATAAGAGAATTCCTGGTTGCCCCGGAAGGGCGGAATCAAGTTCTGTTGGGAACGATTGCGAGGACATGCCGTGGTGTGCGGTTCATGATTTCTCGCTTTGCTCACGCGGGATTTTCAATACTGCAAATTTGTGGTAGTTTCAACATCAAGTTGTCGGATTTGCGGGTGCCCTTCAGAATTCGCATTTCTGGACAACATGACCTGTACGGGAGTGAACCATGGCAAAAGCAAAGGAAATACTGGACAAGCGATTGACAAACCGGGTGAGGCTGGAGAAGGAAGCCCCCGAACTTTTTCACGGCTTCCGGGAACTCATGAAAGCCTACTACAAGCGGGGGGCGGTGAGCGTCAAATACAAGGAGCTGATGGCCGTCACGGCCGCCGTCGCAACCTGCTGCGCGCCCTCTCTGGCACATCACATCAACAACGCCATCGCCCTCGGCGCCTCCCGCAGGGAGATCATCGAGGCTGCCACCGTTGGCGTGGAGTTCGGCGGGGGGCCGGCCTTTGTTTTGGTCCGTGACCACCTTCTCGACTATATGGACGAACTCGAGTAGCAAAGACGACGTGCTCCTGCAGGAAACGGCCCTGAGCCCGTCCTATTTGAACCACTTCTTTTTACGGCCGAAGGGTCCAGCCGATGATCGCAGCAGCCGGGTGATGAGCCCTTCGTTGGACTTGAGGTCGTATATGCCGCTCTGTTCCTTCCCCGCCTGCTCGCGCTCGATATCCTCCAGGCTCGGGTAATTGGCGAGATCATCGATCAGGATCCTTGGCTGTGCCCCGCTATCGTGACTTGTAACGGGGGTAACCGATGGATAATGCTCCCTTGCGGCAACCCTTGTCAAAACGTCGTCCCGCCTGGGGAATTGTTTCAGAACGGGAGGCCTGTAGCCCTGTTTTTTCAAGGTATGAAGCGCCTTTTCGACGATGACGGCGTAGCTTTCCCCTGTTTTTTCCTTTTCCTCGGCCAGAAATTCCCGGGCCTCCTGGGAGAGCAGGACCGTGAATGATGTCTTTCCCTCGGCTTTTTGACGTTCCCGCCAGCGCCTTATTCTATCTGCTTCTTTTTTCATGCTTTTCACCCGTTACAAGTAACAACTATGGATGTTGCTTGTAACATCGGTTGCGCAATTTTTCAAGATATTTTGTTTATGGGGAACTTCAATCTTTCGGATTTTTGAAGACATCGGGATTGAGGATGAAGCGCGGGACTTCACCCTTCAGCCCGGCCAGAAGGTTGTCGGTTGCCATGCGGGCCATGAGCGTACGATCCTCGATCGTGCCGCTCCCCACGTGCGGGGTCAGGACTACATTCGGCAGCTCCGTCAGACCCGGCGCAAGCTCCGGTTCGTTCTCGTAGACGTCGAGGCCGGCCCCTGCGATGGCACCCTTCCCGAGCGCCTCCACGAGTTCTTTTTCATTGACCACGGGTCCACGGGAGGCATTGATGAGGAAGGCCGTCGGCTTCATCTGCCGAAGCTCCTTCGTCCCGATGAGATGGCGGGTCTCATCCGTCAGGGGAACATGGAGGCTCACGAAGTCGGACTCCTGGAGGAGCCGCCCGAAGTCGGCGTATTCGATCCCCAGCTCCCGTTCCCTGGCTTCGTCCAGCCGCCGTCTGCGGTTATAGAGGATACGCATGTCGAACCCCCGGGCCCTCTTTGCCACGGCCTGCCCGATTGCGCCGAAGCCGACGATACCCAGGGTCTTTCGCGCAACGGATCGTCCGAGAAAGAGCATGGGCGCCCAGTACTGGAATTTTCCCTCCCGAGTGAGCCGGTCCTCCTCCACGATCCTGCGGGCCACGGAGAGGATGAGCCCGAAAGTCAGATCCGCCGTGGGTTCCGTCGTAACGCCCGGCGTGTTGGTCACCGCGATGCCCCGGGCCGTGGCGGCCGCCACGTCGATGTTGTTGTACCCCACGGCCAGGTTGGAGATGATCTTCAGGTTGGGCGCCCTGTCCATGAGCTCCGCGTCGACGCGGTCCGTGATCATGGAAAGCAGGCCCTCCCTGTCGGCGATTTTTCTCAGAACCTGCTCTCTCTCCATGGGCCGGTCTTCCCGGTTCGCCTCCATGTCACAGGCGCCTGTAAGCTGTGCCATGATTTCATCGGGTAGCCGCCCGGTCACGAGAATCTTCTTTTTTCGAGCCATATCCGACCGTTCCTTCCTTGCTTTGCACCCGGGCGCTGATCACTTCCCCTTGAAATCAGGTTTGCGTTTTTCCATGAATGACATAAAGGCTTCTTTGAGATCCTGGGAGAGCATCAGGACCATGTTCTTGTGCTTGGCAAGAGACATCCCTTCCTGCACCGGGACGTGGCGGCTCACGTTGAGGACCTCCTTGGTCGCCTGGACGGCCAATGGCGCGTTGGCGGCGATTTCCCGTGCCAGCTTCTTCGCCCCGTCCAGAAGGGCAGGCTGATCCGGGTAGACGGCACTGACAAGGCCCATCGCAAGGGCCTCCTTCGCCTTGTAGAAGCGCGCCGTGAAGGCCATCTCCCGCATAAACCCCTGCCCGATCACGTGGGGCAGCCTCTGCAGCACACCCATGTCTGCCACGAGCCCGATAGCCGCCTCGCGCAGGGAAAAGCTTGCGTCCTCCGTGCAGAGGCGCATGTCGCAGGCCGATACGATGTCGAGCCCCCCGCCGATGCACATGCCGTTGACCGCGGCGATGACGGGTTTGGGGCAGGCCTCGATGCCGTCGCAGCTATCAAAAAGGGCGCGGAGCTTCTCGGGAAACTCCAGGCTTGCCTTGGCAGACCCCTTCAGCCCGATTGCGGCGAATTCCTTGAGGTCGAGCCCGGCACAGAAGGCCTTTGCCTTGCTCGCCAGCACGATCACACGCACCTCGTCGTTGGCGCCCAGCTCCCGGAAGGCCTTCGCGATCTCCGCCGAGAACGAGAGGCTCAGGGCATTCATGCTTTCCGTTCTTGCGAGGGTTAACGTTGCGACGTGGTCTTCAATTGCGATTTCCAGATTCTGATACGACATGTCTCTCCTCCCCCAAACTGGTCTATTTCGTCTTTCTGGTCTATCTGGTCTTTCTGGTCTTATTGTATTTTCCTAACTTCCGATCTTCTTAACTTCCTCACTTCCTGTCGTCTCCTCCCGGTGTCTTCCCGAGAGCTGGCCGCAGGCAGCGAGGATGTCCTTGCCGCGGCTCTGCCGTACGACGGCCGTGAAGTGATGGTCCACGAGGACCTTCTGGAAGGCCTCGACGGCCTTGGCCGTGGGCGCCTTGAAGGGGGATCCCGGAAACTCGTTGAAGAGGATCAGGTTGAACTTGCAGCGAAGGTTCCCGAAGGTCCGGACGAGCAGCTTCGCGTCGGCGGGCGAGTCGTTCACCCCGGCGATGAGGATGTATTCGAAGGTGATGCGCCGCCGCCTCGGCATGGGGTAGCTCCGGCAGGCCTTGATAATCGCCTCGATGGGGTATTTCCGGTTGATCGGCATAAGTTCGTTGCGCCGGCGGTCATCGGGTGCATTGAGGGATACGGCGAGATTGACCGCGGAATCCTTGCCCAGCCGCTCGATGGCGGGGGCGAGGCCGCAAGTGGACAGGGTGATCTTTCGAGCCGAGAGAGCCAGCCCGTAGTCCGAGTTGATGATGGCGATGGCCTTCAGGACGTTGTCGTAGTTGTCCAGGGGCTCGCCCATCCCCATGAGGACGAGGTTGTTGATCCCGGGCCCTTCCCCGGTGCGGAACCGGGCCTGGACGATCTGGTCGACGATTTCCGAGGGGCGCAGGTTGCGCGTGAACCCCGATTTTGCCGTAAAGCAGAAGGCGCAGCCCATCTTGCAGCCCGCCTGCGTGGAGAGGCAGAGCGTCCAGTGGCTGGCGCCGGGGATGAGGACGCTTTCGATGAAAAGGCCATCCTCGAGACGAAAGAGGAGCTTCTTCGTGCCGTCGGCGGCTGTCTCCGTCCGGACTATCTCGAGGTTGCTGATCCGGGCCCGCTTTTCCATGTCAGCCCGGAACTCCTTCGAGAGGTTCGTCATCTCTTCGAACGAGGAGGCCCCCTGCTGGTAGATCCATTTCATGATCTGCCGGGCACGGAACTGCTCCTTCCCGAGACCGACCACGAAGGCCTCGATCTCCTCGAGGGTCATGTCTTTGAGATCTGGTTTGTTCATTCGCTGCAAGCCACAACCTCAAGCCGCAAGGCTCAAGGCAAAAAAATGATCTTCCGAATTTTATCCTCGGTCCTCGATCCTCGAACCTCGTTCCTTCAGCGGCGGAGTGTTCGCTCCAGCCTCTCGGCGATCGCGTCGATAAAGCCCTCCGTGCTCACTTTCCGGTTTTTCGCGCTCTTTCGGGCCACGGTGAGCAGGTCGCCCGTCATGACGCCTGCCTCCACCGTCGCAAGAGCGGCCCGTTCGAGGCTGTCGGCGAAGCGGATGACATCGGGGGTGCCGTCCATCTCGCCCCGCTTGCGCAGGCCACCCGTCCAGGCAAAGATCAGGGCCATGGAGTTCGTCGAGGTCTCCTCGCCCTTGAGGTGCTTGTAGTAGTGGCGCTGAACGGTGCCGTGGGCCGCCTCGTACTCGAAGCACCCCTTCGGGGAGATGAGGACGGAGGTCATCATGGCGAGGCTGCCGCTGGCCGCCGCGACGAGGTCCGACATGACGTCGCCGTCGTAATTCTTGAGAGCCCAGAGGAAACCACCCTCGGAGCGGATGACCCGCGCCGCTGCGTCGTCGATGAGGGTGAAGAAGTACTCGATTCGAGCCGCCTCGAACTTCGCCTTCCAGTTCGCCTCGTACTCCTGCTGGAAGATGTCCCGGAACCGCGCGTCGTAGGTCTTGGAGACGGTGTCCTTTGTGCTGAACCACAGGTCGATCTTCTCGTCGAGGGCGCAGGTGAAGCAGGCCCTGGCGAAATTCAGGATCGACTCGTCGGTGTTGTGGATTCCCTGCAGGATTCCCGGCCCCTTGAAGTCGGCGATCTTCTGCCAGACCGCCGCACCTCCCGGGGCGGGCGTGAACATGAGCACCGCCGTTCCCGCGCAGGGGATGGCCATCTCCGAGTTGTCGTAGACGTCGCCGTAGGCGTGCCTGCCGATGACGATGGGCCGCTTCCAGGTGGTCACGAAGGGCCGGATGTTCTTCACGAAGATGGGCTTGCGGAACACCGTCCCGTCGAGCATGGACCGGATGGTGCCGTTGGGGCTCTTCCACATCTGCTTGAGGTTGTACTCGGCCACGCGATCCTGGTTGGGGGTGATCGTGGCACACTTCACGCCGACGCCGTACTTCATAATGGCCTGTGCGGCCTCCATGGTGACCCGGTCGTCCGTGTCGTCGCGGTGCTTGACATGCAGGTCGTAGCTCTCCAGCGTCATGTCCAGATGCGGCTGAAGGAGTTTCTCCTTCACCAGGGCCCACATGACCCTCGTCATCTCGTCGCCGTCCATCTCGACGATGGGCGTTTTCACCTTTATTTTCCCAATTGCCATCCTACGCTGTTTCCTTTCCCATGTTATGAACTGCCTCACCGACGATAAAGCAAACGCTTCGGGCCACAGGCCCTCTTTTCTTACCCTGTACCCTATACCCGATACCCTAGACCCTCGTTTTCACCAGATTGAGAGCCCCTCCGGCCAGCAGAATCCGCCGTTGCCTTTCGGAGAGAGTGTAGATAACGTTGAAGCTGCGGCCCTTTGTGACGTTGCGGACGGTCAGGGGGCTGCCCGACTGGAGGGCCTTCCGGATGTCGGGGATCTCGAGGCTGTCGCCCTGGTCGAGGAGGTTGTACTCGGTGTCGCTTTCGAACACAAGCGGGATGATCCCGAAGTTGATCAGGTTCGCCGTGTGGATTCGCTCGAAGCCCTTGGCGATGACGGCCTTCACGCCGAGGTACATGGGGCAGAGTGCCGCGTGCTCCCGCGAGGAGCCTTGGCCGTAAGAGAGTCCCGCCACGACGAGGTTGTGATTTCCGTCGTCGCGGATCTTTGCCGCCCTCGCGGGGAAGGTGGGGTCGAGAACCTCGAAGACAAAATCGGCATAGCGGCGGATGTTGGAGCGGTACTTCATCCGGGCCCCTGCCGGCATGATGTGGTCCGTCGTGATCTTGTCGCCCACCTTGATGGTCACCTCTCCGTGGAGGTGCTCGGGCATGGGCTCGTTCTGAGGCGGATCGCCGATGTTGGGTCCCCGGATGATCTCGACGGAAGCGGCTTTCTCCGGGAGCGCCGGTTCCAGGATCATGCAGTCGTCGACGCGGAAGAGCTCCGGCATGTCGACAACGGGATACTCCATCCCCAGGTCGCGCGGGTCCGTGAAAACCCCCGTGACGACGGCCGCAGCAGCCGTCTCGGGGCTGACCAGGTAGACCTCGGCGTCCTCCGTCCCCGATCGGCCGTAGAAATTGCGGTTCGAGGTGCGAAGCGACACTCCCTTCGAGCCGGGGCTGTGGCTGCCGCCGATGCAGAAGCCGCAGGTGCTCTCCGTGATCCGCCCCCCGGCGTTCAGCAGATCGGCGAGGTAGCCGTCGCGGGCCAGGTTCTCCAGGACCTGCCGGGAGCCGGGCGTGACGATGAAGCTCACCCGGGGGTGGGCCACTTTGCCGCGAAGAATCCGGGCCACCGTGGCGAGTTCCCGGTACGAGGAGTTCGTGCAGCTCCCGATGCAGACCTGGTCTACGGGGATCCCCGAGAGCTCCCGCACGGCGCCGATGTTGTCGGGGCTGTGCGGCCGGGCCGCCAGCGGGACGAGATCCGCAAGGTCGATCTCGACGATCTTTGCGTATTCGGCGTCGGGGTCGGCCGCAAGCTCCACCCAGTCGGCCTGCCTCGCCTCGGCCGCCAGGAAGCGCCGCGTCATTTCGTCGCTCGGGAAGACGGATGTCGTGAGGCCCAGCTCCGCCCCCATGTTGGCGATGGTGGCCCGCGCCGGCACCGTGAGGCTTGAGAGACCCTCACCGCCGTACTCGAAGATGTGTCCCACGTTTCCCTTCGTCGTGAAGATCTCCAGGAGCTTCAGGATGACGTCCTTGGCCGAGACCCAGGGCGGGAGTTTCCCCGAGAGGTTCACCCGGATCACTTTCGGGCAGGTCAGAAAGAACGGTTCGCCGGCCATGGCGAGCGCCACGTCGAGGCCGCCTGCGCCGATGGCGAGCATGCCCAGGGCCCCGCAGGTGGAGGTGTGGCTGTCCGAGCCCAGCAGCGTCTTACCCGGTTTCCCGAACCGCTCCAGGTGGACCTGGTGGCAGATGCCGTTTCCGGCCCGCGAGAGCCGGACGCCGAAGCGGCGCGCCACGGACTGCAGGTAGCGGTGGTCGTCGGCGTTCTCGAAGCCGATCTGGATCGTGTTGTGGTCGATGTAGCTCATGGAGAGCTCGGTGCGCACGCGGTCGATCCCCATGGCCTCGAACTGCAGGTAGGCCATGGTGCCCGTGGCGTCCTGGGTGAGCGTCTGGTCGATGCGGATGCCGATCTCGCTGCCGGGCTCGATGCGGCCCGAAACAAGATGCTGTTCGATGAGTTTCTGCGTGATTGTCTTTCCCACGGTTTCTTCCTTTTCGCCTTTTGCCTCGAGCGCAATCATCATATCGCTCAAAGGGCAATTGCGCAACGGTGAAAAATTTGTAACCTAGTGCTTTACCTTTCGTTTTTCAAGTTTTTTTCGCGGCCCCGCCCGGGGGGTGAAAAAAAAGCCGAAGCGTGTTAATAAGCGTTGAAGTTGCGAAGCCGGGAAGTTCAGAAGCCTGGGTTGGCTTACGGTAAACCGGCGTTCTCAGGGTTTGCCGAGCTTCTTAACTTCCTAACTTCGTAACTTCGCTGACAGCTGGCGTGTTATGAACAGCACCCGGAATGACTCTCGTTTCCCTGAGGCTGCTCGAAGGAGGAAAGAATGGCAAGTATCCTGATCCGATGGCTGATACTCACGGTGGCGATTCTTGCGGCGTCCTACCTGGTCGACGGGATCGTCGTGACCGGTTTCTGGGCCGCCTTTTTCGCCGCGGCGATACTGGGTTTTTTAAACGTCTTCTTCAAACCCTTCCTGATCATCCTGACCCTGCCCGTCAATATTTTGACTCTGGGGCTGTTCACCCTCGTCATCAACGCGGCGCTGCTGAAGATCGCCTCGGCGCTCATCCCGGGTTTCGACGTCCACGGATTCTGGCCTGCCGTTTTCGGTGCCGTCATCATCAGCGTCGTGAGCTGGCTGCTCAGCACTCTCATCACCGACCGCGGCTTTCCCGGCAACTCCGGAAGTCCCCGCCGCAGCGGCCCCGGGGCAATCGACCTCGAGAAAAAGGGGGAGCGCTGGGAATGAGTTCACTTACGCCCGCCATGCGGCAGTACCTGGAGATCAAGGCCCGGTACCCCGACTGCATCCTCTTTTTCCGCATGGGCGATTTCTATGAGATGTTCTTCGAGGACGCCGTTCTGGCCTCGAAGCTCCTCGACATCACGCTCACCTCCCGCGACAAGGGCAGGGAGGACAGCGTGCCGCTCTGCGGGCTTCCCTGGCACGCCGCGTCGTCCTACATCGCAAAGCTCATCGGGAAGGGGTACAAGGTCGCCATCTGCGAGCAGATGGAGGACCCGCGCCTGGCCAAGGGCATCGTGAAGCGCGAGGTGGTGCGGGTCGTCACCCCGGGGCTTGTCGTCGACCCCGACAACCTGGAGGCCAAGCAGAACAACTTCCTGGCCGGCATCGCCGTCCGAGGCGAGGGGTTCGGGCTTTCCTTCCTGGACATCTCCACCGGTGAGTTCCGGGTCACGGAAATCATGGATCGCAACTTCTTCATCGACGAGGTGAGCCGCCACGGCTTCCGGGAGATCGTTCTCGAAGAAAACCTCAAGGATGCCATGCTGGAAACGGCTCTCACCCGGGAGCTCGAAGACTGCGTGATCAACCGCTTCCCGAAGGACTGGTTCGATAACGCGGCTGCGCTCGGCATTCTCGGCGAACACGTTCCCGCAGAATCGATCGCGATGCTCGAGCCGGAGCGCCACCCCGCCATGATCGCCGCAGCGGGGGCGGTGCTTCGCTACGTGAGAGAGACCCAGAAAGAGCGCCTCGGGCACATCAACGACATCACGCACTATCGCTCGGAGAGCTTCCTCACCCTCGACGACACGGCGAAGCGAAACCTGGAGCTTTTTGCCACGACCCAGGGGGGGACCCGAGAGGGAACGCTCTTCCACGTGCTCGACGAGACCATGACCGCCATGGGGGGCCGCAGGTTGCGGTGGTGGCTCTCCTACCCCCTTCTCGATGCGGCGAAGATCCGCCAGAGGCTGGCGGCCGTCGCCGAGATCCGCGAAGCTCATCTTTTGCGTTCTGATCTGCGCAAGGCCCTCTCGGGGCTTTACGACCTGGAGCGCCTGGGCGGGCGCATCTCCCTCGGTGTGGCCAACGGCCGGGACCTGGCGGCCCTGCGCGGCTCGCTGCGCGTGCTGCCGGGGCTCAAACAGCTACTGGCCGCACTCGAGACCCCCGTGATCGAGGCCCTGCGCGAAGGGATCGACGAGATGCCGGAGATCCTCGATCTGCTTGAGCGCTCCATTGCCGCCGAGCCGCCGCTGACGCTGCGCGAAGGGGGGATCATCCGGGAAGGCTACGACGCCGAGCTCGACCGGATCCTCTCGGTTTCGCGTGACGGGAAGTCCTGGATCGCCGCGCTCGAGGAGAAGGAGCGGCAGCGCACGGGCATCGCCAGTCTCCGCGTGGGCTTCAACAACGTGTTCGGCTACTACATCGAGGTGACGAAGTCCCAGACATCGGCCGTCCCCGCCGAGTATGTCCGCAAGCAGACCCTCGTGAACGCCGAGCGCTACATCAACGAGGAGCTCAAGGAGTACGAGCAGACGGTGCTCCACGCCGAGGAAAAGAGACGGGATCGGGAGTACGAACTGTTCGTCGAGATCCGCGAGCGCATCGCCGGCCAGATCCGGCGGATCCAGAAGAGCGCCTCGGCCCTGGCCGATCTCGACGCGATCACGTCGCTGGCCGAGGTGGCCGAGAAGTACAACTACTGCCGACCCGCCGTCGACGACGGCGATACGATCGAAATCCGCGACGGCCGCCACCCCGTGGTGGAGCGGATGCCCCTTGCCGAGGGCTTCGTTCCCAACGATGTGCACCTGGATGGCAGCGGCAACCGCCTTCTGATCATCACGGGGCCCAACATGGCGGGCAAATCGACCTACATCCGGCAGGTGGCCCACATCGTCATCCTGGCTCAGATGGGGAGCTTTGTGCCGGCCGCCGAGGCCCGGATCGGCCTCGTGGACCGGGTTTTCACCCGAGTGGGCGCCGCCGATATCCTGGCGAAGGGGCAGAGCACCTTCATGGTGGAGATGACGGAAGTGGCGAACATCCTCAGGAACGCCACCCCCCGGAGCCTCATCCTGCTCGACGAGGTGGGGAGGGGGACGAGCACTTTCGACGGGCTGAGCATCGCCTGGGCCGTGGCCGAGCACATCCACGACGTGGCGCAGCTCGGATCGCGCACACTTTTTGCCACCCATTACCACCAGCTCACGGACCTGTCGCTCACGCGCGAAGGGGCCGTCAACTACTACATCGCCGTCAAGGAGTGGGGAGAGAGGATCATCTTCCTGCGCAAGATCATGAAGGGCGCGACGAACCGCAGCTACGGCATCCAGGTGGCGCGCCTGGCCGGAGTGCCCGACGAGGTCATCGGGCGGGCGAAGGAGGTGCTGGAAAACCTCGAGAAGGGGGAGCTCGACGAGGTGGGGATGCCGACGCTTGCTCGCCGCAAGAAGGGCGAGAAGCGCCCGACGACGGGGCAGCTCAGCCTCTTTGCCGACGACGAGAGCCTCGTCTTGAGCGAAATCGCCGGGACGGATATCAATGCGCTCACCCCCATCGAGGCCATGAACCTCATCGCGGAGTGGCGAGAAAGGCTGAAAAAATAGGATCGAGGCTCGAGGAGCGAGGAACGAGGAAGAGAAAACGCAGGATATAAAGAAAGCCCCCATGATTCATGGGGGCTCTTTTTTTGCCTCGAACCTCGGACCTCGTTCCTTTACTTGATGCAGACCCGCCGGACCTGCTCGAAGTCCGTGATGCCCTCGATGACCTTCTTGATGCCGTCCTGCAGCAGCGTCGACATCCCGTCGTTGATGGAGGCATTCCTCAGGTCCTCGACGGTTGCCTTTTTCGTGATGAGGCGCTTGACGCTGTCCGAAGCGATCAGAAGCTCGTGGATGCCCACGCGTCCCCGGTAGCCCGTCTGGTTGCAGTCATTACAGCCCCCTGGCTGGTAGAACTTGAGGTCCTTCGAGTAGGGGATGTTGAGCTTGGCGAACTGCTCCTCGCCATAGGTGTAGGCCAGGTAGTCGTATTCATCCTTGTCGGGCGTATAGGCCTGCTTGCAGTGTTTGCAGAGCGTCCGGGCGAGCCGCTGGGCCAGGATCCCCAGCAGCGAGTCGGCGAAGTTCAAGGGGTCGATCCCCATGTCGAGCAGGCGGACGATCGTCTCCGGGGCGCTGTTGGTGTGCAGCGTCGTGAACACGAGGTGTCCCGTGAGCGAGGCCTCGACGCCGATCTTGGCCGTCTCGAAGTCGCGCATTTCGCCCACCATGATCACGTCAGGGTCGGCGCGCAGGAAGGCCCTCAGGGCCCGGGCGAAGTCCAGTCCGATCTTGGGGTTCACCTGGACCTGCCGGATCCCGTACTGGGTGATTTCGATGGGGTCTTCGATCGTCCAGATTTTCCTCTCCGGCGTGTTGATGCGGTGAATCCCGGCGTGGAGCGTCGTCGTCTTGCCGGAGCCCGTGGGGCCCACGCACAGGATGATGCCGTAGGGCTTCTCGAGGAGCTTGATGAGGTTCTGGTAGTTGTACGGCGACAGGGCCATTTCCTCCAGGTGCATCATCTCGCCCTTCTGGAGGATACGGAGGACCACGTCCTCGAGGTTTCCCGCCGTGGGCAGCGTAGCCACGCGAAGCTCGATCTCCTCGTTGTTGGAGCGGCGGAACTTGATCTTGCCGTCCTGGGGGAGCCTGCGCTCCGTGATGTCGAGGTTCGACATGATCTTGATGCGCGAGACGATGGCCGCCCGGTAGCTGTAGGGCACGGTCTGGTAGATCTGGCAGCCGCCGTCGACGCGGTAGCGGATCTCCACGTTTTTCCTTCCCATGTTGGGCTCGATGTGGATGTCGGAGGCCCGCTGGACGATGCCGTCGTTGATGATCCGGTTGACGAGCTGCATGATGACGCTGTCCGACTCGGACACGCCGTTCTCCTCGTACTCGTCGTGGTCTTCGACCAGCTGCCCCTCGCCGCCCAGGAGCTCGCTGAAGGACTTCTCCCCCTCCTGCGTCTGGTAGAAGTGGTTGATGAACTTGATGATGTCGTCCCTGAGGGAGACGCAGTACTCGAGAGACTTCGTCTTCAGGAGATTCTCGATCATGTCCTTCTTCAGAAGGTTGTTGGGGTCGTCGACGATGACGCGGATCTTGCCGTCGGCGCCCTTCTCGAGGGGAACCCAGAGCTCCCGGCGGAGGTACTCGCGTTTGAGGTTTTTGAGCAGCTCGTCGGGGATGGGGTGTTTCGGGTTGTAATGGACGTAGCGGCAGCGGTAGAAGTCCTCCATGGCGCGCCCGATATCCTCCCGGGAGATCCGGAAGCGCTTCATGAGGAGCTCCTCGATGGGCTCGTTGCTCCGGCGCGACTCGGTGAAGGCGGCCTCCAGGTCACCTTCCTTCATGAGGTTGTGGCTGACGAGGTAATCGAAGCGGGTCTTGCGCCGCGAGAAGACGCGGTGCTGGTTGTACAGGGCGATGCCCAGGACCTCGGCGATCTCCTCGAGCAGGGCCTGCTCGTCGTCCGTGAACTTGCCGCCCCCCTTGCGGTTGACGATCTGGATGACCCCCATGAGGGCGTTCTCGTGCATGACGGGAAGGGCGAGCACCTGGGTCGACCGATAGCCCGACTGCTTGTCCCATGCCTCGTCGAAGAAGAGCGTCTTGTCGATCTTCTTGAGCTCCTCCTTGTCGTAGACATCGGCGATGTTGACGCCGCGGCCCGTGTTGGCCACGAATCCCGCGATGCTGCGGTTCGTGATGGGCAGCCGGATCTCCTTGAGCTGGGAGCCCGCCAGGTAGAGCGAGTAGAGCTCGTTGCGGGGCTTGTCGGTCACGTAGATCGTGATGAGCAGGGCGTTGAAGAGCGCAAGGATGCCTTCCTTGTGCTCGACGAGGATATCCTTGATGTTCTGGGCGGCGTGGATCTGGTTGGTGATGTCCAGCAGTTTCTTGCGCTGGTTGAGCTTCTCGGAAAGTGCCGTTATGGAGGAGATGTCCAGCCTTTCCATCATCTTCGCCGTGTCCATCGTCAAGGTCCATCCCTTATCGTATTTTTGACAGAATAACTATCGGCAGGTTCGTTTCGTACTTTATACAGGAAATATGCCAATCAAATTCCATAACCTCCGCAGCGGCATTTCCCCGGTGGATATCCGTCCCGTTTGCCGGTCAAGGCACAGGTTTTGCAGAATATTCTCACGACGGCTCATCCTCAACGACTCAATCGCGAGATGCCATGGAGGCCCGACAGCCTGTAAAGAGAATCCTGTTCGTATGCTCGGGCAACCTGTGCCGGAGTTTCATGGCCGAGAGAATCTTCAGGACGCAGTTGAAAAAACGTGACCATCATCCCGTGCAGGCGGACTCCGCAGGCCTGCTCGATCTCGGGGGTGCGGGCGCCGATCCCCAGGCCGTTGCCATCCTCCGGGAAAAAGGCCTGGACGGCTCCCGGCACCGGTCCCGGACCTTGTCCGCCGAGATGGTCGCAGGGGCGGATCTGGTCCTGGTCATGGAAGAGGCCCAGCGCAATGAGGTGCTGAGGCGGCATCCCGAGGGGGAAGGCAAGGTTCGGCTCCTGAAGTCCTTTTCCTCGCAGGACAATGGCGCCGACCTCGACATCCGGGATCCTTACGGCCAGTCGCCCTATCACTACCGGACCTGCTTTGCGGAGATCTATTTTTCGCTGGAAGGACTGCTTCGATGTATCTAGAGTACTGGGGCTTTGACGTCTACCCCTACGAGATCGTGCCGGATCTGAAGTTCATCTACAACTCGGGGCACTACCGCGAGGCGATGACCCGCCTGATGTACGCCATCATGCGCCGCAAGGGCGCCGCGCTGCTCACGGGGGACGTGGGCTGCGGGAAGACGACGCTCAGCCGGGCCCTCATCCAGAACCTTTCACAGAAGGAATACCATGTGGGGCTGATTACGAACCCCATGCTCGAGCCCGTCGAGTTCATCCGGGAGATCCTCTACCAGTTCGGTCTCGACCCGGCGTCGCACTCCAAGCACGACCTCCTGAACACGCTGGGCGAGATGATGATGCGGGACTTCAGGGAGAACCGGACGACGATCCTCGTCATCGACGAGGCGCAGCTGCTCTCGCCGACGAACTTCGAGGAGGTCAGGCTGCTGCTCAACTACCAGTTCAACGACCGGTTCCTGCTGAACCTGCTGCTCATCGGCCAGCCGGAGCTGCGGGGGATCATCAAGCGGATCGAACAGCTCGACTCGCGGATCGCCATCCGCTACCACCTGGGACCGCTCGCCTTCGACGAGATGGTGCAATACGTCAACTTCCGGCTCTCCCGGGCCGGCGCGAAGCGGGAGATCTTCACCCGCGAGGCCTTCGAGGAGATCCACCGCCAGACGAAAGGCGTGCCCCGGAGGGTCAACAACCTCTGCGACATGAGCCTGCTGATCGGCTACGGGATGCATGCCGCAAACATCGATGCCGCCGTTGTCCGGGAGGCCATCGACGACACGTCATTGCCGGACAGCGGGCCGGGTGAGGCTGCGGCGAGCGCGGCGGCAGCAGCACCTGTGGCGGCGCCACCGACGTCAAACTGATCGACGATGCCTTCAGGGGATCAACGGAGAGAATCGATCAGGAGGGACAACGGGCCTGTTTTTTCAACCTTCTTTTCTCCCAAGCCACTGCGCTTCACGAATCCGGCGACAAGTCCCTTAAACTGGCGGAAAGGTCATTGCGAGCACCCGCAGGGTGCGCGGCAATCCCTATAATAGAGATCGCTTCACTTCTATCCCTTCTGGATGCGCGAGAGCTCCTCGTCCGAAACGGCCCCCGTCACCCACAGGATCGGATTCCCCAGAAGATTGACGGTCTTCTCTTCCATCATCCGGTTCCCGTCTGCGTCCTCCAGAACCTTCACCACGGGACGGAGCGGCTGCCCGTCATGGGTCCCGACAACTTTTCCGAGGGTCCGGTTGTTCAGCCTGACGTAACTCCCGATGGGGTACAGCGAGATCTGTTCGAGGAACGCCCGCATCACCCTCGGGGAGAAGGAGCGGTTCTTCGTGTCGATCAGTTCCCGGACCGATACGCAGCGCCGGTGGGGGCGGTCGTGCGTCATGGCCTCATAGGTGCTCGCCAGGCCGATGATCTTCGCGAACTCGGAGATCTGCTCGCCCCGGAGCCCCCGGGGATAGCCGCTTCCGTCCTCGAGCTCGTGGTGCTCGAGGGCACTCTGGGCCAGCCAGGGCATTTCGGCGCTCCAGGGGGAGAGGACGTCGCGACCGATCTCGGGGTGTTTGCGGACCGTTGCGGTCTCCGCGTCGGACAGGGATTCTGGCTTGCGCAGGATCGAATCGGGGATGGTGAACATGCCGATGTCGTGCACGAGCGCCGCCAGCCCCAGCGCCTCGAGTTCATTCGGCGCATACTCCAGGCGCAAGCCGATCTTCAGGGCATAGATCATGGTGTTGATCGAGTGGGACGCCGTGTAGTCCTCTTCGTTTCCGTACCGGGTCGTGTAGTGGTAGAGCCGGTCGATGATTTCCGGTCTCCCGACGATCGCCCGAACCTGCTCCTTCAGGGACAGGATGTCAAAGGCCTTCTTCTCCAGCGTGCAGAGCTTGATGGTCTGGAGGTGCTTCCAGAGGGAGAGATAGACATCCTTGTCGGAGTCGGGCTCTTTTCCGGCGGGCTTCTGCGCGGCCCGGGAGAAAAAGGAATCGGCGTTTGCCGCAGAGGGGGACGGCGTGCCGTCATCTTTCCGGCCGTTCTGCACGGCATCTGTGATCAGGTCGACGTATCGTACCATGGGGATTTCCGCTTTCTCCTTATCCAGTCGTCGGCTGCCCGTTGCTGAACCGGGCGGCCTCGGGGACCTCAGGCATGGAAGGTCCAGCTCTTGTCATGCAAGAACCGTACGCGAGCACAGTCAGCAGTCGGAAGGACCCCGGCTTCTTCTCCCGCAACCCAGGCCCGCTGCCTCTTTCGGGCCTTTCGCCGCGCTGTGAAGACCGCTTCCAAAAAGAAAACGCGCGCGGGCCGCAGCCGGGGGACCAGCCGGGAGGCAGGCTGGAAATATCGCATGGTTACCAGCAATTGGCATGATGTTGGCATGTCAAGAGTCCGGTTAACCAGCGCAGGAGAATCGGAATGTTCCGTCGATTGAGAAATGCAACCCTTGCAACGATCCTCGTTCTGGCCGCAGCGAGCCTTTCGGCCTGCAGCAGCTACATACCCCATGTCTTCGAGGCCAAGGGCGTTCCCGTGAAGACGCTCAAGCCATCCGCCGAAGATGTGGTCGCGGCGCAAAAGGCGCGCCAGCAGCAGGAGAAGGAAATCACGGCCATGGCCTCCGTCACCGGCAACAGCTCCTTCACGGAGAGAAGGGGGACGCCGGAGTACCTTCTCGGGCCCGGCGATGTGCTGAAGATCACCTTCTGGGAGGGGGCCAAGAGCACGGAGTACATCGCCGATGTCCGCTCCGACGGGAAGATCTCCTATGCCTTCATGGATGACATACCGGTGAGCGGACGCACGGTGGGTGAGCTTTACGAGGCGCTCATGGAGGGTCTCAAGAAATACATCCGGGCCCCGAGGCTCGAGGTCGTCGTCAAGGAGTACAAGAGCAAGCCGGTCCTTCTGTTCGGCCAGATCAACAAGATCTCCCCCGGGCCGTCGGGGCCGGGGAAGTATCCCCTGAAGGGCAAAACGACCCTCCTGGATCTCATCGTGTCGGCCGGCGGCCCCGTCACGGGCCGCGGGAGCACCTACACGGGGACGGGCCAGACGCAGGTTGTCGTGGGGGACGAAGGCGGAAATGCGGATCTGCGAAACGTGGAGCTTCTGCGCAAGGGCAAGCGCTACACGCTCAACCTCTATGACGTCATGTTCAAAGGCGATGCCAGCCAGAACGTGATCGTCGATGCGGGGGACATCATCACCGTGCCCGAGCTTCCCGTCTTCGGCGAGAGGGTCTACGTCCTCGGGGAGGTCAATGCGCAGGGGATCTACCGGTTGAAGGACGCAAGCGACCTGCTGGCCTCGCTTTCCCTGGCAGGGGGGCCGACGCGCCTTGCCGTGAAGTCCGACATCAAGATCATCCGGGAATACATGGAGAGCAAGGGCGCCCCCGTTATCCTGTCGGCAAGCTATGACGACATCACCAAGAAGGGGGACATCTCCCAAAACGTGGCGCTCAAGAACGGCGACATCGTCTGGGTGCCGAGGATCCTCGTCGGCGACATCAACGAATGGATTGTCAACTCGCTCCCGCTTCTCGATTACCTGCTCAAGCCGGCGGCGTATCGCGACGCTTACGGGGACTCCCAAAACATGAGATTCCTGAAGTACTGATATGGCCCAATACGATCTCAATCTTCGTGAATACTGGCGGATCATCAAGAAGAGGCGCTGGATCATCCTCATCACGCTGGTCCTGACGGGCACCCTCAGCACGCTCTTCGCCCTGCTCAACAAGCCCGTCCCTCTCTACAAGTCCACGGCAAGCGTCCGCCTCGAGAGAATGATGCTTTCCGGCGGGGGCATCTACCAGGAAGGGATGCCCTGGACGAACCCGGACATGTTGACGACGCAGGCCGCCGTAGTGCGCAGCCACGGAATCGTCGAGCGGGCGGCGAAGAAGCTCGGCATGATCCCCGCCAACCTGACCTCCGAGGAAGTGCGGGCCAATAAGGAATACCTGGCGACGGTCCTCAATCTGCGCAACATGGTGGAATCGGACTTCGAGCAGCAGATGGGGCTCATCAACATCCACGTGAAGTCCGAAGATCCCCGCCTGGCCATGCGGCTTGCCAACACCCTGGCAGAAGTCTACCGGGAAGAGCGTATCACGGACAGCAACAAACGCAGCGTCAGCCAGAAAGGCTTCATCGAAAGCCAGCTTGCCCAGGCCCGGGACAAACTCAAGACCTCCGAGGAGGCCGCCAAGACCTACCGGGAGCAGAACAAGCTCGTCTCCATCGAGGCCGAAAGCAGCGCCATGGTCGGCAAGCTGCAGGCCCTGCAGGCCAGTTACGACAAAGCCCTGGTCAACGCCCAGAAGGTGGCCGATATACGGCGGCTTCTCGATCGGGCGCAGTCGACACCGCTGGGATCCAAGGCGAACTTTTACCTCGAGGATGCACCGGCCACGTACAAGTCCTTCAACGAAAAACTCGTCCAGCTCATGCTCGAGCGAGACACCCTGCTGAAGACCTACACGGAACTCTATCCGCAGGTGGCCGAGATCCGCAAGCAGATCGGCGAGATCATCGTCACCATGAAAGGGCAGCTGGCTGCCTTCGACGCGAGCCTGAGAGAGGACATTCGGGATCTCAAGGTCAAGATCGACGAGGTCAGCGACCAGGTCAAGATGCTTCCGGAAAAGCGCCTCGAGCTCTCGCGGCTCGAGCGGCAGATCCAGCTCAACCAGGAATTGTTCAACATGCTGGAGCGCAAGCACCAGGAGGCCCAGATCACGAACGCCGAGCGCGTGGAAACCGTCCAGATCATCCGGCCCGCCCTGGAGCCCCGCACTCCGGCAAACGCGCCCAAGATCAAGGAGACGGCATTTGCCGGATTTCTCATAGGACTCATCCTCGGCATCGCCTTTGCCTTCCTCGTAGAGATGTTCGACACCTCGCTGGGGGCCATCGAGGAGATCGAGAGCCTGATGGGCGTCCACGTCCTGGGCCTCATCCCCCACGTGAGCCAGCAGGAGATCAAGGACACGCTCAGGGAGAAATACGCGGAGGACGTGGACACGGACGTGGCCGAACGCGGGGCAAGGCTCGTCTCGCACTTCGCGCCCAAGTCGCGCCTGGCCGAAAGTTATCGCGCCATCCGGACGAACCTCGCCTTTGCCTGCCTGGACAAGGACGTCAAGACCATCGTCGTGACGAGTTCCTCGCCCGAGGAGGGCAAGACAACCTCCATCGTCAACCTGGCGATCACCATGGCCCAGGGCGGCAACCGGGTCCTGCTCATCGAGGGCGACCTGCGCAAGCCGATGATCTCGCGGATGTTCGGCATGGACTACGTGCCGGGCCTCTCGGATGTGCTGCTGGGCAGCTACGAGTGGAAGAAGGTCGTCCGGACCATCTCAGACATCATGACGGGCACGCTCAGCACCGACGACATCCTGCAGACGCCGGGCATCGAGAACCTCCACATCCTCTCCTCGGGGACGATCCCGCCGAACCCGGCGGAGCTGATCTACTCGAAGGCGATCGGCGAGTTCATCGACGAGGTTCGCGCCGCCTACGATTACGTGCTCATCGACGCACCGCCGCTGCTGGCCGCAACCGACGCGGCGCTGCTTGCCGCCAAGGCCGACGCCGTCGTGATGGTCTACCGCGTGGGCAAGATCCCCCGCGGCGTGCTCAAGCGCGCCAAGGCGCAGCTCGACAACGTCAAAGCCAACGTCATCGGCGTCATCCTCAACGGCCTCAAGGCGGAGCTGAGCTCCGATTATGGCGACTACAAGTACAAGTACTACTATTACTTCTCCCGGAAAACGGACAACAAGCCCGAAACGCCTGCCGAAAAGATCCGGGCCATCCCCGAGCTGGTGAAGTCGCGCCTCGGGCTCATCACAGGCGGCCTCTCCGGGGGGAAGGCGGCGGAGTCCAAGCCGTTGATGTCCATCCGGTCTCTGGGGGGCCGTCTCAGGGGCTTGAGTCCCGTGCGTCCCTCCATTGTGCCGGACCCGCAGGTAGAAAAGAAGGTGTCGATCGTCAAGGCCGGCGTGTTCATCCTGGCCGTCATGTTCCTTGTCGCAGGGATTCTCTACCAGATGGGGTACCTGAACTTCGCCCTGCCGTCCCTCAACGCCCAGAAGATTCAGCACAGAGGGGCGTCGATGCAACGCGAGGACCATGCCAAAACCCGTCTGGCCGGGCCGGCGCACCCCCTGCCGGAACCCTCCGCGGGTCAGGGAGGCGAAGGTTCGCCACACGCCGCCTTCCCTTCGGAGCGCAGAGAGTAGCGTGCGATGGATGAGCCCAAGGCCACCGACCGAACCGCTCCGCCCGGATGGGTACGCAGAAAGAAGCGGGTCCGGGTCTATGAAAAGGGAATCACGCTCAAGCGGCTCCTCGCCATTCTGGCCGCCGCAGCTGTCGTGTCTCTGCTTCTCATCTTCCTCGGGGGGCTGTTCGACGACCTCGAGGACAAATCCTACCGCCCGAGGGATATCGAGCGGCGCTACCACGAGTTGCAGAAAATGAAGGAGGCCGTCGAAAAAGAGCAGTTTCCCGCCAGGGATGGCCGATAGTCTTTCTTCAGTCTCCGTGTCCATGCATTCTTTCGAATGACATTTCTCCCCCAGTGCGTCCTCTGCGCCCTCCGACAGGTCCGCCATGTGTGGATCGGCTCGCCGATCCGTGGTTTGTTTCTTGCATTCCTTTGAAGCGAACCACCGACCCGAAGGCCGGCGCGGGAAGGTACGCGCGGCAGCAAAGGGAGAGCCGCTGGGCAGGCGTGAAAACGATGATCGGGACCCAACAACTCGATGACAACCTCAGGGTGGGCGTTCTTGCACTGGCCCTGATCGCCGTTGCGGTGACCGGGGCCATCGTGGCGAACAAGCTTTCGCTGGGACTGGCCGTTGCGGCGGTGGCGGCCATCATCATCTTCACCTTCAGCTTCGTCAGCCAGGAGATCGCGCTCTACATCCTTCTTTTTTCCATGCTTCTCGGCCCGCAGTTTGTCGCCGAGAGCGAGGCCGTTGCCTTCTATCGAGGCCGGGGCGTCTCGCTTCGCTTCGATGACTTTCTGATCGCGGTCATCGGCACGGCCTGGATGATGAAAGTGGCCATCCACAAGGATTTCGGAATCTTCCTGCGAACGCCCCTCAACCGGCCCATCGCCCTATATCTCTGCGCCTGTGCTGTCGCCACGTTGAACGGCTACCTGACGAACCCCCGGGTGAACGGGACGGTCGCCGTATTCTACATCCTGAAATACTTCGAATACTATGTTGTCTATTTCATGGCTGTAAACCACCTGAAGGAACGTGAACAGATCCGGCGTTTTGTCATCACCATGCTGGTGGTCTGTTTCCTGATCTGCCTGTACGGGATCTACCAGATCCCCTCCGGCGAGCGCGTCTCGGCGCCCTTCGAGGGATCCGAGGGAGAACCGAACACCCTGGGGGGATATCTCGTCATGATGCTCTCCCTGGTGATCGGTCTTCTCGTCACGCAGGGGTCCTTTCGGAAAAAGCTTCCGCTGCTGGCCCTGCTGCCCTTCATGCTGGTCACGCTGGCGGCAACCCAGTCCAGGGGCTCCTGGCTGGCTCTGCCCTTCATGCTCCTGACCCTGATTTTTTTCAGCAAAAGACGCCTGGCGATCATCATCCCCATGCTGATCATCATTGCGGTATCGCCCCTGGTGATGCCGAAAAGTGTGATCGACAGGGCAGCCTATACCTTCACCCAGCCCGAGGAAGAGGGGCAGATGAAAATCGGGGCCGTGAAGATCGACACCTCCACTTCCGCACGTCTGGAGTCATGGCGCCTCATCCTCACTCAGGATTTCGTCAAACGGCCGCTTTTGGGCTATGGCATTACCGGGTATTCATTCGTGGATGCCCAGATCCCGATGGTCCTCGTCAACACCGGCCTGATCGGCCTGATTGCCTTTCTGATCCTCCTGGGCACTATTTTCCGGCAGTCCCTGAAGGTTTACCGCGCGACGACCGACCCGCTCTTCAGCGGGATCGCCCTCGGTCATCTCGGTGCGTTCGTCGGGCTTCTCGTCCACGCCGTCGGGGCAAACACGTTCATCATCGTGCGTATCATGGAACCCTTCTGGTTTCTTACGGCGCTCGTGGTCATGATTCCGGCTATCGAAAATGGTGGAGAGCGTCCAAATCTCAATGAAGTGACCTCGACGGCAGGACAGGCGATCGGTAAACGGTAATTGTCGCTGCGTGCATGAACCTGGACCACGGGGGCCTGAAACCCCCGGGGGCTACTTGACGGCCACGATCTCGATTTCTTCCCCGCCCGGAAATCCCGCTGCACAAAAAAGTCGCTCGATCATCCTGAAAACCAGCCGCCCCCTTCTCTGTCGGGCTTCCTCGTTGCCCTTCAGGGTGTTTTCGCGTATCGAAAGGCTCGTGTCGTAGATGCTCGGGCTGATCTTGCCGATCGTCCGGATCCGGTAGCGCCGAAAAGGGCTTTGCCGCAGCAGCCCATCGATACTCCGGGGGGAAAAATGAAAAAGGTGTCTCGGAAGATCGAGACCCGCCCAGTGCCTTCCGAAGAATCGGTGCCCCAGACTGTCGATGTTGGGCAGAAACAAAACGAGTCGTCCACCGGGCCGCAGCACTCTGTGGCATTCCCGCAGAAGTCTGAGGGGGTCGTGTACATGCTCCAGGACGTGATTCAGGCTTACCTGATCGGCTGTTGCATCGGGTAACTCCGCTTCGTTGAGTGTCCCGCGAAAAACAGGAACGCCCCGCTGCTGCGCCAGTGCAGCCGCAACAGGGTCGGGTTCGATGCCCAGAACGTTCCATCCCAGGGATCTCATGCGGCCGAGAAAATCCCCCCTTCCACAGCCCACATCAACGAGCAGGTTGTCCCTTCGGTCCACAAAGACAGGGAAGCGTTTGCCTAGATCGTCATAGACGGCTCGGTGCCGAAGCAGGGGGATCCGGGCCAAAAAGCCGCCCATACGGCACATGCGGTGGTCCCGGTGACCCTTTCTGTAACCGAAATGACCGCAGAGAATGGCCGTGCGCAGCCCGTCCCGGAGGCGTTCGAGTCGTCTCCGTTCAGAACCGCACGACCCGGGCGGTTCGTGGAGATGCGTGTAGTACTCCCTGTAGCAGAGGGAAACGCTTTCGATGTCGGGACGGGGATCAAGCCAGGCAAGATTGCAATGAGGGCATTTGCGCAGATGATATCTGCCGGGATCGCCGTGACGAGTGTCCTGCAGATCCCTGTGAAACCACAGACCTTCCGCTCCGCAGATCATGCAATGGGGAATCTGCTCCAGGACGAGGTCCATCGCTCAACTCCTCTGCAAAATTCCGATGACGCTTTCCCGGGCTCTCCCATCCAGGATCTTCACCCAGAAGATGTAGCTGTAAAAAGCCGCAACAAGAAAGCATCCGATCACGTTCGCGGGGGCCAGGACCTCGAGCCGCAACTCGCGAATCCCCCAGAGCCCCAGCCCGCAGGCCAGCAGGGGAGGAAGTCCCCGCGACAGGACATCGAAGTACCATCTCGGGATGGACAGTCCCAGGCATCGGCATGACGCGGCCTGCAACAGCAGCATGTCGAGGACGACCCGGAGGAACCAGGCCGTGGCTGCACCGATCAGGCCATACGTGTGGATGAGACCGTAACAGACAGGGATGTAGATCACGGTTTCGATCACATGGAACGCGGCGGGGATATGCGGCTTCCCCGCGCCATTGAGCAGGGTGATGGACGGGTAAGCGATTGCATTCACAAGACCCGCAGCGGCGAGGATGATCAGGATGACTGCCGATGCTTCGGCGAAGTCCGGACCAATCCACCACGCGAGAAACTCGCGCCCGAAGAAGACAAAAAACAAAAGCGGCGCACCGAACAGATAAAGGAGGTAAAGCGTGCTCCGCAAATGGAGAGACCGGTTGGCTTCCCTGTCGTTCTTCCCCTGGAAGTGGCTGTAAGCGGGGAACAACACCGACGAGAACGAAGAGGGGATGACGGCCAGGCGGCTGACCAGGGAGAAGGGGACATAGTAGTAGGTCAGAGCGGAGACCGTGCGGATCGCCGACAGGAACATCTTCTCAATGTTCGTCAGGATCGGGCCGACAAAGCCGGAAACCGTGATAAAGCCGCCAAAGCGCAACAATTGTTTCATCTCGGCAGTGCTCCATGCCGGCGGCATCGTTACGGGCAGAAGCCGTCCGGCTGCGATTCCGAGCGTCACAAGGCAAAGCAACTGAATGCACAGGTTGGACAAGAGAATTGCAGCCAGAGACAGGCCGGACCACAGCAGCACCACGGCGGCCCCGGTCTGCAGGGTCCCCCAGACGATCCCGGTCATGTTAAGCAGGTCGAAGCGACCGACGGCGCGCAGCGTGCCTGTCATCACTCCGGTGACCATGGAAAGAGGAAACGTCGCCGCCCCGATCGCGACGGCCAGTCGGACCTCGTGGGCGAGCCCTTCGGGGACCCGGAAGACATGATCCACAAGGAAAGCGGACAGGGCCAGGATCATCAGTGCCCCCGCGAGAGCGATCGCGGCTTGGCTGAGCATCGCCGTCCAGAAGGTTTCCTGCACCCGGCGCGATTCCCCCCGGGCAAGCCGTTCCGTCATGTGTTTGACCGAAGCGTCGACGATCCCGAACTGCATGAAGGAGAAATAGTCTACGAGGATTCCGACGAGGACGTAGATGCCATACAGCTCGATGCCGAGGCGGTGGATAATGAACGGCGTGGCCAGAAAGGTCAACAACACCAGCCAGCCCTGGCCGACGATGTTCCAAAGGATGTTCCGGGTTATTCTTCGTGAAAAGCTTTCTACGGGCATCTTCTTCTGTTCTGTCGTGGCAAGGCCCGACCGGGCCGAGATATCCATAAACTTACAAGAATCGTTCCATCTCAATGCGTGGTCCTGCATCGCCGCGAGGCAGAAAAGTGCAGGGAAGTGTCGATATCCCAACGATCTGGTGAAGTTTTTGCATTTCCTGATCCAATGGGCAGGGGTTCATGTATGGCACGAAAACCGCAGATATCGGTGATTCTTCCCTTTTTCGAGGGCGGACGATGGCTGGGGCGTTCAGTCCCGAGCGTTCTGGCCCAGGAAGGGGCTTCGTTCGAGCTCCTTGTCATCGATGACGGTTCCAGTTCTTCTCCCGCTGAGCAGCTGCAGTCTTTCCGGGACGGGCGGATCCGTTTTATTCGAATCGATCACGCCGGGAAGGGTGCCGCGCTCAACTGCGGCGCCGGAGAGGCCCTGGCAGACGTCCTCTGCTTTATCGATCAGGATGACGTGATGCTGCCGGGGCGGTTGAAGCGGCAGCTCGAAGGCCTGGCCCTGCACCCCGGCACCGAAGCGGTCTACTCGGACTACGAACGGGTGCGCCAGGACGGCCGGTTGATAGACCGTTTCGTGAGTCGGCAGGCCTCCGGCGATGATTGCCTTCAGTCCATGGCCGAGGGCAGGGGGCTCGTGTCGATGCAGACGTTCATGATCCGCAGGGACGCCTTCCGACGGATCGGCGGGTTTTCTTGTGACCTGTCGCTCACGGGTCTCGATGATGCCGAGTTCTTCGCCCGCCTCTTCGCTGCCGGCACCTCTCTTGTCTACGTGCCGGGGGTCGTCCAGCAGTGGACACTCCACGAAGGCAATTACTCCAGCTCCGCTGCATTCCAGGAGGCGAGGGAAGTGCTTCTGGAACATATGGTGACCCTTGCCGATCGGCACCAGTCCATTGCCCGCATCCTGCCCCGCTATCGCTACCACAACACCTGCGCCCGCGGGTTGTACTTTCTGGAAAAATCCATGCCGCGTGAGGCGGCGGCGGAATTCGCAAAGATGATCCGGCTCCGCCCCTTTGCGTGGAGCGGCTATTACCTGTGGGCAAAGTCCTGTCTGAAGAAGACCGTGGCTTTGCCGGGCGCGGCCAGCCGCTCATAGAGGGGTTCATGAAAGTTCTGTTCAGTGGGTACCGCAACCCCCATTATTGGACGGTCACCGAGTACATTGAGGAGGCTATCCGTTCTCTCGGGCATGAGGTCCGGATCGTCGATGAGGGACGTCATCTCGTGCCGGGGCGGCTCCGGCAACACGCTCCGTTGATCGAGCGGGTCGACCTGCACTGGTTTAACCGGCAGGTCCTCCGGGCTTGCGACCGGTTCAGGCCCGAACTGTTCATTGCCTCGGGAGGGGAGCGGATCCTGCCTTCCACAGTGGTTGGATTGAAGGAGTGGGGAACCCGGACCGTCCTCTGGACCGTGGATCCCCCGCTGCATTTCACCCCCATCCTGCTGAGCGCACCGGCCTACGAACATATCTTCTGCCAGGGGACGGAGGCGATCGAGATCCTGCAGAAGCAGGGTGCCCAGGGGATTTCCTGGCTTCCCATGGCCTGCGACCCGGACCTCCACCGGCCCTCAGAACTGTCGGCCGAGGAGCGGGATCGGTACGGATCGGATATCGTATTCGTGGGATCTCATTACCCGATGCGGGAGAAGCTCTTCGAAGCGCTTGCCGGTCTCGACCTGGCAATCTGGGGCCCCGGTTGGAATCGCCTCCGCAGCGACTCCCCTCTCAGGGGATGCGTGAGGGCCGCCCACACGACACCCGAAACGTGGCGGCAGATCTATGCCGCGGCAAAGATTGTCCTGTCCGTTCACTTCCAGGATCCTCTGGGGAAAATTCCCTGTCATCAAGCAAGCCCCCGGGTATTCGAGGCCTTGGCATGCGGCGCCTTTGTGATCACGGACCGGCAGAAAGACGTGATGGCCCTCTTCCGGAATGGTGAGCAGCTGGTCACCTTTGCCGATGGCGAAGACCTCAGAAAGAAGGTGGAGGCCTATCTGGGCTGCGCGAAGGAACGGGAGCGGATCGCAAGAAACGGACGCACAGAGGTCCTGGCGCGGCATACGTACAGGGACCGCCTGTCGGTGCTTTTCGATTCCCTCGGCAGCGCCGTCCCGAAGCGCGATGCGACCTCTCACCCCATAGAGAGGCATGCGGCATGAAGTTTATCATCACCGTCGACACGGAGGGGGACAACCAGTGGCAGTACAACGGCTGCATCACTCTCGGGAATCTGCAGGCTCTGCCGCGATTCCAGAGACTGTGCGAGCAATACGGCTTCGTCCCGACCTACCTCATTGCCCGAGAAGTCCTGCAGGACGCCGCGACCGTAAAAGCCCTGCTGGAGTGGCAAAAACGAGGTTCCGCGGAAATCGGCGTTCACCTGGAGCCGTGGACGACCCCACCCTTCATGGCGGAGGAAACGGCGGACCCGGCCATGCAGGCCTTTCCGAGCGAGCTTCCATTGGAGTGGTTTTCCCGAAAGCTCGAGGTGCTTACGGCGGAGGTGGCTGAACGATTCGGGGCGCCGAAGAGCTTCCGGGCGGCCCGCTGGGGAGTCAACGGCGACATGCTCCGGCGGCTTGCCGAGCTGGGATACACCGTGGACTGCTCGGTGACGCCCAAAATCGACTGGCGGCGCCAGCGCGGCCTGGCCGGCGGTCCGGGAGGCCCGGACTATCGCGAGGCACCGCCGGGTCCCTACCGGCCCTCGGTGGAGAATGTCTGCCGATCCGGCAGCGCGGGTCTGGTCGAAGTTCCCATGACGATCCTCTATACAGTTCGCGGCGCAGGGGAGAACTCGGTGCTCGCCCGCCTCTGCACGCGGCTCCCCGAGTCCCGCCTCAAGCGTTTGCTGGACCGCCACCTCTTCAGGAAGCGGTGGTTGCGGGTATCCCAAGAGAGTCTACCCGACGATTGGGCGAGGATTTACGAGACGGCCCTCCATGGCGACCTCGGCGTGTTGCAGTTGATGATCCATTCCTCCGAGTTGATGACGGGCACGAGCCCGCTGACCCGGACGGAAAAGGACACCGCGTTCGTCTATGAGAGCCTCATGGCGATGTTTCGAACCTTCCGGCAGCGCGGGCTTCAGGGGGAATCCCTGTCCCGGTTTGCCGCAGCGGTTGCCGTCGCGTCCGGATCGGACCAGGACGAAGGATCATGAGAATTCTCTTTTCGGGGTTCCACAACCCACACTACGAGACCGTGACAGAGTACATGGAGCGGGGCATCCGTGCTCTGGGGCATGACGTGGTGGTCTATGATGATCGCCGGCACATTATCCCCGGGAGAGTCCGGTACCGCTTTCCGGCGCTTCGCAGGCTGGATCTGCTTCAGCTCAACCGGCGGCTGGTACGAATCGCCCGACGGGAGCGCCCTGATCTCGCCATCGTCACGGGCGGCGACCGTATTCTGGGCCCCACGGTGCAATCCCTGAGCGCCCTGGGGATCGTCACCGCACTCTGGACGACGGACCCCCCCATTCGTCGCTGGTCGATCATCGAGTCGGCCCCCCGCTTCGATCACATTTTCTGCCAGGGCACGGAGGCCGTGGAGATCTTTTCCCGACACGGAATCGCCAGGGCCCGCTGGCTTCCCGTCGGATGCGAGCCCGCGAGCCACCACCCCGTCGATCTGACGGAGAGCGACAGAAGGGAATACGGCAGCGACGTCGTCTTCGTCGGGTCTCATTACCCCGAGAGGGAGGTCCTGCTGGAAGCGCTGGCGGACTTCGACCTCGCCATATGGGGCCCGGGCTGGGAGAAACTCCGGGAAGGCTCCCCGTTGAGAAGCCGCATCCGGAAGGCGCACACGGCACCTTCCGATTGGCTCAAAGTCTACAGCGCCAGCCGCATCGTGCTGGCCACCCATTATAAGGACCCGGAGGGAGTCGTCCCCGTCCATCAGGCAAGCCCCCGCGTGTTCGAGGCTCTGGCCTGCAGGGCCTTTCTGGTCTGCGACCGTCAGCGGGACGTCTTCAGCCTCTTTTGCGACGGGGAGCATCTTGTCGGCTTCGACAACGGTGCCGATCTTGCAAAGAAAGTTCGATACTACCTCGACCACCCCCTGGAAAGGCAGACGATTGCCCGCAAGGGGCATGAAGAGGTCGTGCGCAGGCACACCTACGTGCACCGGATCGAAGAGCTGCTGGCGTTATCGGCGGGCCATGATGAAAGCAAATAGGAAATCCATTGTCCATGTCGTGGAAGATCTCCGGATCGGGGGGCTCGAGCGGGTCATCCAAACCATCGTAATGGGTCTGGACAAGGGAAAGTACCTTGTCGAGGTCTGGTGCCTGGCCGAGGGCGGGGAGGTTGCCGACGAACTTTCCGAACAGGGCATCCCCGTGAAGGTCCTGGGGATGAAGTCCTATTACAACCCCCGCCGGATCCTGGAGCTTGCGGTCCTGCTGCAGGAGGCAGAAGTCGACCTGATCCACAGCCACGGTTACTTTGCCAGCACCTTCGCCCGCCTGGCGGGCCTGAAGGCAGGGAGGGTCGCCATGGTCCGGCATATGCACACCACCGATCATCGGTTCAGCCCGAGAAACATGCGCATCGAAGCGCTTCTGTCGCTTTACACGGACCAGGTCATTTGCGTGTCCCAGGCCGTCGAGACCTTCGCCGTGGAGACGCTGGGCATCCCCGCCATACGAACCTGCGTCATTTACAACACGGCTTACGCAAAAAGGAACGGTTCGCAGGGCGCGGGCCTGGAAAAGCGACGGGCGGAGCTGGGCATCGAGGCCGATGATTTCGTCATCGTCACTCTCGCCTCCCTGAAGCGCAACAAGGGGCACGAGGTGCTGCTCCATGCCGCGCGGCAACTGCGGCAACAGCACCCCCGGATCAAGTTTCTCGTTGTCGGGGACGGACCCCTCCGGGGGGAGCTCAACGCCGAGGCGAAACAGCTCGGTCTTGCCGGGCATGTCGCGTTCACAGGGCTGCAAAACGATGTGTCCCCTTACCTGGAAATGGCCCATGCCCTTGTCCTGCCTACCCTGTTCCGGGAAGGCCTGAGTGTGGCCCTGATCGAGGGGGCATCGGCCGGTCTGCCCCTTGTCGGATCAAATCTGGGAGGCATTCCCGAAGTCATCGAACATCAGGAAAACGGGTTCCTCGTGCGGCCGGGCGATGCCGCCGATCTTGCCGCCGCGATCGGGCAATTGATCGCAAACCCGGATCTGCGGGCGCGCATGGGGCGGGCCAGCCGAAAGATCTACAAAAACCGGTTTTCCCAGGGGATCATTGTTCGCAGAATCGAGAATCTCTATGACCGGCTCTTGAAGGCAAAAAGCCATGAGGCGTGACCCGGCGAACATCCTTTTCTTCTCCAGTTTCGGCAACCTCCGATGGGGAGGCCAGAAAAGCCTCTACCACCTCGTGACGAGGCTGGACCGGTCGGCATTCAGGCCTTACGTCGTCGTCCCCTCCGATGACGGGCTTGCCCGGGCACTCTCCGAGAAGGGTGTGGAGGGATGCGTTTACGATCTGCCGCGCCTGAGCCCGAGGAGCATCCTGCGGGACCTGTCGGCCCTGCGATTCCTCCTGGGTCTCATCGATTCCAAGGGGATCGACCTCCTTCACACCGACGGGCCCCGGAACACGATCTATGCGGGCCTGGCCGCCCGCCTGCGGGGACTTCCCCTCTTGTGGCACGTAAGGGCCATGGACGGAGATCCCTATGACCGGATCCTCTGCCGGCTTGCCACGAGGATCGTCCTCGTGGCCGATGCCCTGAAGGATCGCTTTGCCGGGCTTTGCAGCGCGGACAAGCTCGTAACCATCCACAATGGTGTGGACCTTGACGTCTTTCGCGATGTGTCGGGGGATGCATGGCCTGAGGCATTTGCCGTCCCGCCGGGTCGGCTCGTTATTGCCAGCGCCGGCCGGATCGAGCCCTTGAAGGGGCAGGAGACGCTGATTGCGGCCTGCGGGGCTTTGAAAAACGCGGGCACGGATTTTCACCTCCTTCTTGTGGGCGAGACCGTGGATTCCTCCTATGAGCGGTTCTGCAGGCAGAAGGCTCTCGAACTCGGCATTGCGGATCGCATCACCTTCGCGGGCCATCGGGATGACATGGCATTTCTGCTGAAGGGCATCGATATTTTCGCGCTGCCTTCCGCCATCCGCGAGGCTTTTCCTCGCTCCGTCATCGAGGCCATGGCCTGCGGCAAACCGGTGGTCGTCACCGCGGGGGGAGGGGCGCCGGAGGCCGTGGAGGAGGGACGCTCGGGCTTTGTCGTCCCGCCGTCAGACCCCTTCATCCTCGCAGAGAGGTTAAACCGTCTTGCCGGGGATCCCGCACTGAGAAAAACCATGGGGGCCGCGGCGCGGCAGCGGGCCGAGACCCGCTTCGGCCTCGAGCAGAATGCCTGGATGACCCAGGAACTTTACCGGTCCCTTCTGGGAGGGAGGAAGCGTGTCGGGAGTCACGTGCAATCTCTGCGGGCATGACGGGTTCCGAGTGCTGGAATCCGATACCCCCCCCTATCGGGTGCTGCGCTGCCGTCGCTGCAGGCTTGTGTTTGTCGACCCGGCACCCCCGGCAAAGACCCTCTGCGAGCATTATGACGGGGACTACTACCACGAGTGGATCGATGCCCAGCGCGACCGGCGCCTGGCCATGTGGGAAGCCCGGCTGGACCGTCTCGGGAAGTGGACAAAGCGGGGACGGCTCCTGGACGTCGGCTGCGGGGAGGGGACGTTCCTCGAACGGGCCGGGAAAAGGGGCTGGGACGTCCAGGGGACCGAGCTTTCGCGGTTCGCAGCGGACTATGCCTCGCGCCTGCTCGGCCGGGAGATCTTTTGCGGGGAACTCGCGGAGGCCCGCTTCCGGGACGGGGAATTCGATGCCGTCACCCTCTGGCATGTCCTCGAGCATGTGACGGACCCGGGGCGGTACCTTTCCGAGGTGAGGCGCATTCTCAAGCCGAAGGGAATCCTGATTGTGGCTGTGCCCAATGTAAATGATCTTGCCATGCAGGTTGCCTACCGGGTAGTCCGGGGAAAGCCCCTGAGACGATTCACTCCGGGCGATCGTGAAATCCATCTCTATCACTTTTCCGCCGAAACGCTGACGGGATACATGGAGAAGACCGGATTTCGCTGCTGCAGCATGGGGCCCGATTACGGGATCATCGAGCCGGCAAAGAAGTGGCTGAATGTCGCCGCCGCCGTTCCTTACCACCTCTTCGGCCTGAAGATATTCAACGCGATCGAGGCTGTGGCCACGCCGGAGGAAACGCCGCGAGTATGACGAAACGCGCCATCATCCTTGCCGGTCTCACACTGCGGAAGGCCGCGTTGCAGCTCGTCACCGCCCCGTTGCGGGTTCTGGACGGAAGCGCAGCGTCGAAACGCGGAGAGATCCGCAGAATCCTCTTCATCCGCATCGATCGAGTCGGCGATCTGGTTCTTTCCACTCCGGCAATCCGGGCCCTCAAGGAAGGGTTTCCCTCGTCGGAATTAACGGTTCTGGCCGGCCCCGCGGCGGCGCCTCTCCTGGAACACAATCCTCATGTCGACAACGTGATCGTCTATGACCGGTCTCGGGGGCTCCGCGAAAAAGTGGTCCTCGCGCATGAAAAGCGACGGATGCGGTTTGACCTGGCCGTCGACCCCTATGACGACCGTGAACTGGAGACCGCATGGATCGCCGGGGCGTCCGGCGCGCCGCTGCGGATCGGCTACCCCTGCGGGGGCAGGGAAGCCCTTCTGACCCAGGTGGTCAAACGACCGGAGCCGGATCAGCACATCATCGAAACGGTCCTGGGCGTACTGAAGCCGCTGGGTATTCCCACGGGTTCTTTTCTGCCGGAGATTTTTCTGACCGCTTCAGAAGTCGAGAGTGCAAGGCGATGGCTGGCGCAGCAGGGCAGCGACACAGGAGCGTTCGTCGCGATTCATCCCGGCGCCTTCTACGAGACCCAGAGATGGCCTGCCGAGTATTACGCCGCTTTAGCCGATCGGATCATGGAGACGAACAGGTTGAAGGTCATCCTGTTCGGCGGGCCCGGGGATGAGGAAATCGTCGACCGCATTCTCTCCCTGACGAAAACACGCATCGTGCGATGCGTCACTGCGGACATCCGTTCGTTCGCGGCACGGCTTTCGCAGTGCCGCCTTCTGGTCTGCAATAACTCCGGGCCTCTTCACGTGGGCGCGGCACTGGGGGTCCCGACGGTTTCCTTCATGGGTCCCACGGTGAGACAGCGGTGGTACCCTCGGGGCGATCGGCACACGGTGCTGCGCATCGACGAGCTGCCCTGCATCGGCTGCAACGCCGGGACGTGCCGGATCGGCACTCACGACTGCATGTGGAAAATCAGGCCCGAGAGGGTCATGGAGGTCATTGCGGGGGCATCAGGAATCCTGATGCCCGGACATCATCAGAAACGGACAGGATATGACGACAACAGAATGCATCCTCTGCCGGGGTGACAAAAGCAGGACCGTGCACGATTTGAAGGATTACTCCTACGTGCGATGCTCAGGCTGCGGGCTTGTTTTCCTGCATCCCATGCCGGGTCGTGCGGCCCTCATGGAGATTTACTCGGGAGCCGATGAAAGGGCCGTGGACACGACCATCGACCCCACGGGCGAAGAGAATCTCTTCCTCGAGCGGTTCAGAGGGGAGTTGGACCGGATCGAGAAACATGCCTCCAGGGGACGCATCCTGGACATCGGTTCCGCCTGGGGGTTCTTCCTGCACGTATGCCGGGAGCGGGGCTGGGATGCCCGGGGTGTCGATCCCGCGCGGGTCGAATCGGAGTATGCCAGGAGACGCTTCAATCTGCCCGTTGTGACGGGCACACTTGCCGATGCCCGATTCCCCTCCGGTTCTTTCGACGTAGTCACCCTGTGGCACGTCCTGGAGCACCTTCCCGATCCGGCCTCCGAACTCGGTGAGATACGGCGAATCCTCAAGCCGGGCGGGCTTCTCGTCATCAGCGTGCCGACGACTCATTCCCTGAAGGACTTTGATGACGGGCCCGTTCCCCTCCACTGCTGGTACTTCGAACGGGCTACCCTGTCGGCCCTAGTCGAGAAGAAAGGGTTTCGTGTCATCCGGGTTGTCGGGGCAGGCGGAACCGGCGCCGTACGTACGCTCAAGAAGCTCGGAGTGCGCAATCCCGCGCGAACCCTGATCCGTCATTATCGGGTTCTGTCTCTGCTCAGAAAGGCGGCACGAGCCGTTCTCAACCGGATGGGGCCGCAGAAGGAAATCACGCTCTATGCCCGGGCATCCGATCCTGGAAGGGGGACATGATCTCATGAAGGAAGGATCTTCGGCCCCATCCGTCCGGGTGATGAATCCCCTCCAGACGGCCTGGTTGGCGCTCGGGGGCTTCTTTCCGATCGTCGTGGCGATCCATGCGGTCAGCGGACTGCTTCTCATGCGCCTGTATCCGTATCACATGACGACGGATACGCCCTCCTACATTTCCGTGGCGCGAGCCTATGCGGAATACCGCATCCACGATGCGGTCAACTGGGTCTGGTCCCCCCTGATCTCCTGGCTGCTGGCACCTTTTCTCCGCATCGGCATGGACCCGGTTTCCACCCTGCATCTGCTGGCCCTGGCGACGGGCATTGCCGGATTGATCGCCTGCAGAGGGATGCTCAGGGAACTCGGCATCCCTGAGCGGATTCAGTCCATCATGCTGCTCGCCCTGGTCCCCGTGTTTCATGCCTTCTCCTTCGTCAATCCCAACCCGGATTTCCTCGTGGCCGTTCTTCTGCTGATGTATGTCCGGGTTGTCATCTCGCAAAATTATGCGGAAAACCCCCGAAGCAGCTTTTTCTGCGGGTTGCTGGGAGCCCTGGCCTATCTCGCAAAAGCCTATGCTTTTCCACTCTTTGCCGTGCACTTCCCGCTCGTGAGCCTCTGCCGGCATTATGGCGAGCGAGATCTCGTCCTGCGAAGAAACCTGCGATTTGCCCTCTGTCTGGGGCTTGCTGCCTTCATCCTTCTTTCCTCTGCCTGGATCGGCGCCCTCTATGCAAAGTACGACCGGTTGACGATCGGCGCCATCGGGGCATACAATTTCAAACTTGTCCACGACGGATCCGGGCTTTCCTTCCTTACCGAAGGCTTCGCCGAACCGCCTATCCCTTCGGCGCTCAGCGCCTGGGAAGACCCTGTGCGGCTGGCCGAGGGCCGCCTGAAACCGCTCGACCCGCCCCGGGTGTTCGAGAATACGATGAAGCGTATCGGGGAGAATTCGCTGAAAACCATCGGTGCCTATCAGGCCGGCTCCATTTTCTCCATGGCGATCCTCGCTTGCGCCTCCATCGGACTGATCGGGCTTTCGGCCCGGGCATTGCTCGGGAATGCCGTTTTCCTCATCCTGGTGACCATTCTTCTGCTGCCCGCAGGATACCTGCCCCTGCTGGTTGACAGGCGGTATCTTTACCTTGGAATCCTGCTGATCTATGCCCTGGGCGGATCCCTTCTGGTCAGGGTTGATGCCTGGGATCAGCGGAAAAGAACGGCTGCAATCCTCGTTCTCTGCCTGTCCTTCACCTTGGTTCCGCTGCGCGATCTTCGGGCCAACGTGCATCTCAACGGTCAGGTCAACGACTTGGCGTCGGTGCTTGCGGAAAAGGGCATAGGAGGACGTATCGCGTCAAACGGGTCCTATGACCGGTCCCTTTTTTTAACTTATTTTATAGCGGGGAAGCAAAGGGATGCGACCTATCTCGGCAGCTCTCCGCCGGATGTCTCGGGGTCCGAGCTGGATGATGGTTTGCGGCGGTACGGAATCGATTTCTATCTCTGCTGGGCGGAGCACCCCTGCAATCTGAACCCGAGGTATCCCGTCCTTCAGCCCGACGGCACCGAAACCATTCGTGTATACCGCGTCCGGTAAACGCTGCCTCGATGGTATGCTTCTTGCTGATTTTCATGCAACGACTCAGGGTTCATTTCCCGTAGTTGGATTCGACCGGAGGATTTTCTTCTTGGATGAGCCATCGCTTGCTGCGAAGCAAATCATTTCGGGAGCAAGGCGAAACGGGCCCTGGGATTTCGTGTCAAATGCTGTCATTTCAATCAGGCTGCGGGGTTCCGATGAAAACCCTTCTGAAGGATGTTCTGCACTGCTTCGGTTACGAGCTCAAAAGTCTTTCTTGTCCCAAACGGTGCTGGGAGCGGGACGTGGAATTCATGGCCCTGTTTCGTGCCGTCAGTGGGAAGACCCTGCTTGACATAGTGTCTTGCCATGTGCTCTATCAGCTTGCCCGCAATGCCCGCATCCTTTCAGGGGATGTGGCGGAAGTCGGCGTATACTGGGGCGGCAGCGCGAAACTTCTCGCTAAAACAATGATGACCTATGAGAAAACCATCCACCTCTTTGACACGTTTCGTGGACTGCCCGAGCCCAATGAGCAATATGACCGGTACCAGCGAGGCGCCTTTTCTGACACATCGCTTGAAGGTGTCGAGCATTTTCTGAAGGACTGCCCCAATACGCGAATTTATCCCGGTGTTTTCCCGCAGACCGCTTCCCCCCTGAATGATACCCGCTTCTGCCTGGTTCACGTTGATATCGACATTTATCCTTCCGCCCTCGACTGCTGCCGTTTTTTTTACCCTCGGCTTACCGAAAAGGGCGTCATGATTTTTGATGACTACGGTTATCCTTCCTGCCCGGGGGTCGAAAAGGCTGTCAATGACTTTTTCGATGAGAAGATTGAAACCCCCGTCTATTTACCCACGGGTCAGTGCGTTGTGATCAAAGTCTGAGACACGGAGTCTGTGATGCCGCCATCCGTCGACGGTTGTCTCCGGCGATACCTCCGAGACTGTCCTGCGCTTTCTGTTTCCCTGCACCAGCGTCCTTCTCATGGTATGTTTCTTGCTGATTTTCCAAGGTTAATGGTGTTTTCGTGCGTGCCATTCGGCATGACGTTGCGCGGGAAGGAGCCATGCGACAGCATAACAAACAGATCCTCATCGTCCTCATCGCAGGGATCGGAGATCTCGTCCTTGCTTCGAGGGGCATCCGCGCCATCCGAAACGGGCATCCCGGAGCGGAGATCCATCTTCTCACGAGCGCTGACGCCGCTCCGCTTGCAAGAAATTACGGTTACATCGACGGGGTCACGGTCTTCCCAATTCGGGAGTGGAAAGCAGGAAAGCTTCGCTTCATCAAGCTCCTCGGCGTGATGAAGAAACTGCACCGCAGGGGTTCCGACCTCGCCGTGAATCTTTACGCCGCCGATTCCCCCGCGGGGGCGTTCCGG
>Ga0209079_10000006_pt1 | contig 139974 bp, 127 predicted proteins | sample PPLLaktember2015_2_FD_187259 | JGI IMG/M metagenome (GOLD analysis project Ga0209079, IMG submission 187259) | Freshwater sediment microbial communities from Prairie Pothole Lake near Jamestown, North Dakota, USA - PPLs Lake P7 Core (6) Depth... | ecosystem: Environmental > Aquatic >... | reverse complement strand
TCATGCTGCTGATGGTGTTCTTCATCATCCTCGGGTGCTTCCTCGACGGCATCTCGATGGTCGTGCTGACGATGGCCGTGCTGCTGCCGACGCTGCAGACCGCAGGCATCGACCTGCTCTGGTTCGGCATCTTCATCGTGATCGTGGTGGAGATGGCGCAGATCACGCCGCCCGTCGGGTTCAACCTGTTCGTGATGCAGGGAATGACGCGGCGACAGATCAACTACATCGCGCTCGCGGCATTCCCCTACTTCCTGATGATGGTGATCGCGGTGCTTGCCATCTGGTACTTCCCGACACTCGTGACCTTCCTCCCGGGCCAGATGAAGCTCTAGGCCGCCGGCGGCGCGCGGCTACAATGCGCGCCGCTCGCAACCGAAGAAGAACAACAGGTCCATGCACGTCATCGTGGTCGGCGCCGGAGTGATCGGCGTGTGCACCGCCTACTTCCTGCGCCGGGCAGGCATGGATGTCACCGTGGTCGAGCGCCGTCCCGGCGTGGCCCAGGAGACGAGCTTCGCCAACGCGGGCGTCATGGCGCCGTCCTACGTCGCGCCATGGGCCCAGCCCGGCATGCCGGGCAAGGTTGCCGCCTACCTCTTCAAGGCCGAAGCGCCCATCGTCTTCCGGCCCGCGGCGAACCTGGCCTTGTGGAACTGGATCCGGCGCTGGCTCACCGAGTGCAGCGCCGAACGATTCGCCCGCAACAAGGCACGCATGCAGCGGCTCGCGTTCTACAGCCAGGAACAGATCCGCGCGCTGCGCAAGCTGCACGCGCTCGACTACGAGCAGTCCACCGGGTACCTGCAACTGTTCCGGACCGAGCAGGAAGTCGAGCGTTCGGGCGCGACGCGCAGGATGCTCACCGAACTGGGCGTCGCGCACCGGCTGCTGAGCGGCGACGAGGCGCGCGCGGTGGAAGTGGCGCTCCACCCTGTCACGCCGCTGGCGGGCGCGCTGCACCTGCCCGACGACGAGACGGGCAACTGCGCGTTCTTCGCCCACCAGTTGAAGGACATCGCGGCGCGCGACGGCGTTCGGTTCCGCTTCGGCGAGACCGCCCAGGGCTTCGGCCTGGCGCTGGGCCGAATCGAGTGCCTGCGCACGAGCGCCGGGGAACTGCGCGGCGACGCCTATGTCGTCGCCGGCGGGGTCGACAGCCTTGCGTTGCTGCGTCCGCTCGGCATCCGGCTGCCGCTGATGGCCGTGAAGGGCTACTCGGCGACGGCGGCCATCACGGCGCTCGAGCACGCCCCGATGACGGGCGTGATGGACGAGACCTACAAGGTTGCGATCACCCGCATGGGCAACCGCCTGCGGATCGCCGGTACCGCCGAAATCGGCACCCGCGGCATGAAGCTGCGTGACAACGCACTGAGCACGCTGATCAAGGTGGCAGGCGACTGGTTTCCCGCTGCGGCCGCCTACCGCAAGGCGCAGTTCTGGATCGGGGCTCGCCCCATGCTGCCCGACGGCCCGCCGGTGCTCGGCCCCAGCCGGATTCCCAACCTGTACCTCAACACCGGACACGGCTCCACCGGCTGGGTCATGGCGTGCGGTTCGGGCAAGGTGCTGGCCGACGTCATCGGAGGCCGGGCGCCGGAGATCGATCTCGACGGGTTGACGATCGACAGATACGACCGTCGGCGCGCTGCCTAACCTGTCTGCATGGGAACCGCGCTCTTCACCGTTGCCGAACTGCGCGCGATCGAACAGGGTGCGCAGTCCGGTCTTCCCCCCGGCGAGTTGATGGCGCGCGCCGGCCGCGGCGCGGCGCGGCGCATCGACGCCTTGGCCGGCGATCGCCGCCCGTCGGTCTGCATCGTGTGCGGGCCCGGCAACAACGGCGGTGACGGCTTCGTCGTGGCGGCCGAACTGGCCGCGCGCGGGCACCAGGTTGTCTGCGTGCTCCTCGGGGCAGCGCAGCCTTCGGCGACCGACGCGCTCGCGGCGTTCCGGCGCTGGCGCGAAGGCGGAGGCGCCATGTCGGCCGCCCTGCCCGATCGGCGCTTCGACATCGTGGTCGATGCGCTGTTCGGCATCGGGCTGGCGCGTCCCCTGCAGGGCGCATTCCTCGACGCCGTGCGGTGGATCAATGAGCACGCCGAGCGGGTCGTCGCGCTCGACGTGCCGAGCGGGCTCGACAGCGACCGCGGAGCGTGGGTCGGAGACGTCGAAGGGGTCCGTGCCGACCTCACCGTCACGTTCCTTGGCGACAAGCCGGGGCTTCACACGGGAGCCGGCAGCGATGCGGCCGGCGAGGTGCAAGTCGACTGGCTCGGCCTGGAGGCCGGCTCATCCGCGCTCACGTTGTCGGCGCCCGACGAGTTTCCAGACATTGCACGGCCGCGCCGGCGCGATACCCACAAGGGCAGCTTCGGCAACGTGCTGGTTGTCGGTGGCGGCGCCGGCATGGTCGGCGCGCCGTTGCTGGCCGCCCGCGCGGCCCTGCGGCTGGGCGCGGGCCGCGTTTATGTCGACTGCATCGGCGCGCCGGAACTGCGCGTGGATCCGGTCCAGCCGGAACTGATGTTCCGGCCGCATGCGTCGATTGCCGACCCGGAATGCGTGGTGGTCGGTTGCGGGCTCGGCGTCGACAGCGGGGGGCGCGCGGCGCTCGCGTGGTCGCTCGCGCGTCCGCGCGCCTGCGTGATCGATGCCGACGGACTCAATCTCCTCGCCGAGGAGTCCGCATTGCGGGCGACACTGCGCGAGCGCGCGGTGCCTTCGGTGCTGACGCCGCATCCGCTCGAAGCCGCGCGACTGCTGAAGATTTCCGCGCAGGACGTCCAGCGGGACCGCTTGGGCGCCGCACGAACGATCGCCCGCGACTTGCGCGCGATCGTTGTCCTCAAGGGCGCCGGCACCGTCATCGCGGGGCCGGACGGCCGAACCGCCATCAATCCGACCGGCTCTCCGGCGCTGGCGACGGCGGGCACGGGCGACGTGCTGGCCGGCATGCTCGGCGCACTTCTCGCGCAGGGATTCGACGCGTGGCAATCCGTGGTCGCGGCCGTCTGGCTCCACGGTGCTGCCGTGCGGGGCGCGGGTGACATCGGAATAGTCGCCGGCGACCTGGCGCCGCGCGCGGCGGAGGCGTTGCGGGAGCTACGCGAGGGCCTCTGAAGCTGCGGTCGGCGACACGATCCGGCCGGCGGACAACTCGATCTGGCGTCCGCAGCGGCGCGCGATGTCCGGATCGTGCGTGACCATCACCAGCGTCGAACCGCGCTCCCGGTTCAGTTCGAACATCAGGTCGATCACGGCTTCGCCGGTGCGCGCATCGAGGCTGCCGGTCGGCTCGTCGGCGAGCAGCAAGGGCGGATGCAGGACGAAGGCGCGGGCCAGCGCGACCCGTTGCTGTTCGCCGCCGCTGAGATACTTCGGATAGTGCGCGAGCCGTTCGCCGAGTCCCACGCGCTTCAGCAACTCGCGCGCCGCCTCGACCGGGTTCCGGCCGTCGGGCACGCGCCCGCCGAGTTCGAGGGGCAGCAGCACGTTCTCCAGCGCGTTCAGGTGCGGCAGCAGCTGGAACGACTGGAACACGAACCCGAGGCGCTGGGCCCGCAGCGCCGCGCGTCCGTCCTCGTCGCGCGAGAACAGGTCCTCGCCGAAGAGGCGCACCGTGCCGCGCGTGGGAACGTCGAGTCCAGCGAGCAGTCCCAGCAGGGTGGACTTTCCGGAGCCCGACGCGCCGACGATCGCCACCGTCTCGCGGGGCGCGATGACCAGGTTGATATCATCGAGAATCGTGAGGCTTCCTGTCGCGTCCTGCACGACCTTGCCGAGGCCGCATGCCTCGACCGCGGCCTCGACTGCAACGTCAGTCACTTTCATCACTCCGTGCGCAGAAATTTCCTGATCCGATCCGGCTTCGCATTGCTGGCCGCGCTGTTCGCGTGCCTCGCGCCTGTCGCCGCGTGGGGCTCGCCTGCCGTGGTCAAGGGGTCAGGCGGGCCGGTCCTGCTGGTGGTCGGCGACAGCCTGTCGGCCGAATACGGACTGCCGCGGGGGACGGGATGGGTGCAACTGCTTGCCGATCGCCTGCGCGCCAGTGGCAGCGATTATAGGGTCGTCAACGCAAGCATCAGCGGCGAGACCACCAGCGGCGGCCGTACTCGTTTGCCCGCGTTGCTGAAAGAGCACCGGCCCCGGGTCATCGTGCTGGAACTCGGCGCCAACGACGGACTCCGCGGGCTGCCGCTGACCGTCATGCGGGACAACCTCGCCGCGATGATCCGCCAGGGCCAGGCCGCCGGCGCGAAGGTGCTGCTGGTGGGCCTGCGCGTGCCGCCGAACTACGGCCGCGAGTACGCCGACCGCTTCGCCGACACCTTTGCCGCGCTGGCGCGCGAGTTCAAGGTACCGCTCGTTCCCTTCCTCCTCGACGGCTTCGCGGAGTCGCTCGACCTGTTCCAGGCAGACCGCATCCATCCGACCGCCGAGGCGCAGCCACGCATGCTCGACAACGTCTGGCCGGTCCTGCGCCCGCTGCTCGAAGGGCGGCCCAAGCGATGAACGAGGACCGCACTGTGGTCACAGCCGAAGACGCGCTCGCCGACCTCGGCCGGTTCGACACGATCATCGATGTCCGCAGCGAAGCCGAGTACGCCGAGGATCACGTCCCGGGAGCGATCAGCTGCCCGGTGTTGACCGACGCCGAGCGCGCCGAAGTCGGCACGATGGACCGCCAGCAGTCGTCGTTCGACGCCAGGCGGCGCGGTGCTGCCCTCGTGTCGCGCAACATCGCGAAGCATCTGGAGCAGTCGTTCGGCGACAAGCCGCGTTCGTGGAAGCCGCTGGTCTACTGCTGGCGCGGCGGCAACCGCAGCGGCGCGATGACCCACGTCCTCGGGCGCGTGGGCTGGCAGGCGCGGCAGCTCGAGGGCGGCTACCGTGCGTTCCGCCGCGCGGTGCTGGCCGATCTCGATCGCCTGCCGGCGCGCCACACGTTCCGCGTCGTTTGCGGCACGACGGGCAGCGGGAAGAGCCGTCTGCTGCAGCACCTCGCCGATGCCGGGGCGCAAGTGCTCGACCTCGAAGCCCTCGCCCATCACCGCGGCTCGCTGCTCGGAAGCCTGCCGGCGCTGCCACAGCCGTCGCAGAAACGGTTCGAGACGCGCCTGTGGCACGCCCTGCGCGGCTTCGACTCCTCGCGGCCGATCTTCATCGAGTCGGAGAGCCGCAAGGTCGGAGAGCTGAGGGTTCCCGACCAGTTGCTGCTGGCGATGCGGGCCTCGGATTGCATCCGCCTCGAGCTTCCGCTCGAAGCCCGGATCCGGCTGCTGCGCGACGAGTACGTCCACTTCGAATCGGACACCGCGACCCTGCACGAGAAGCTCGACTGCCTCGTGCCGCTGCACGGGCACCAGCGGGTCGGCGAGTGGAAGAAACTGGTGGACGCGGGTCGGTGGGACGCCCTCGTGGAGCACTTGCTGCTCGATCACTACGACCCGGCGTACCTGCGGTCGATCGGTCGCAACTTCACGCGGTCGCCGCAGGCCCGGCCGCTCGCTCTCGCGAGCGACGACCCCGTCGCCTTCCGCGAGGCGGCCCGGGCGCTCGCCGGCTGAGCGCTACTTCTTCGCCTCGCCGCTCGGCGCGGCCTTCGCGTCCGTCACGGGGTTGACCGCCGGCTTCTGGAAGTCGGCGTTCAGGATCTTGACGTTGTGACGTGCCTTCAACCCCTCCGCGTACGTGACCTCGTCGGCGGCAGCGGCCTGCTGCGCCAGGACCCGGTCCCTGGCGTCGCGCTGCTCGGCGGTGCCCGCTTCACCGATCTTGGCCGACACGATCTGCGCGATCAGGTAGCCGGCGCCGTCGACTTCGGTCCCGATGAAAGCCGGCAGCTTGTCGGCCGGCGCGCCCATGATCGCGCTCAGCGCGCTGGGCGGCAGACCCTGCGGATTGCTCCGCGAGATGGTCCGCGCGGGCGCGAAGCCCGCGTCGCTCGGCTGCTTCCTCAATTCGGCCAGCCGGGCCTCGCCCGCTTCCTTCGCAAGGCGAGCCGCCTCGCGCCGCTCGACGAGCTGCCGCACCTGCGCCTTCACCTCGTCGAGCGGGCGGACCGCCGCCGGCTTGTGGTCGACGATGCGCGCCGACACCAGCGTGTTGGTTGCCACCTCGATCGCCTGCGTATTGCGCTTCGACTTGAGCGACTCTTCCGAGAACAGCGCGTCGACGACGCGCGCGTTGATGTGGGGCGCGAGGCCGCGCCGCGTCAGCGCGTCGACCTGCTGGACCTTCAGCTTCAGCGCGTCGGCCGCCGGCTGCAGCGAGTCCGCCTGCTCGTAGACCAGATTCGTGAACTGATCGGCCGCCTTCGCGAACTCGCCTTGCGCCTGCTGCGTCTTGAGATCGCGCTCGATGTCGGCCCTGACCTGCTCGAATGGCTTCACCTCGGCCGCCTTCACCTCGGTGAGCTTGATGATGTGGAAGCCGAAGTCGCTTTCGACGACGCCGCTGATCTCGCCCGGCTTCATCCTGAAGGTGGCTTCCTCGAACGGCTTGACCATCATCCCCTTGCCGAAGAGTCCGAGGTCGCCGCCCTGCGCGGCGGAGCCGGGGTCCCTGGAGTTCTCGCGCGCCAGCTTTTCAAAATCTCCCGGCTTCGACTTCACCTGTTCCAGCAGCTGCTCGGCCTTCTTCTTCGCGGCCGCCTTGTCGCCGCCCTCGGGCGTGATCAGGATGTGGCTGGCCCGCCGCTGCTCGTCGGTACCGAAGCGCGCCTTGTTCTGCTCGTAGTAGGCCCGCGCCTCGGCCTCCGGCACCGGGCCGGTGCCGGAGAGCGCTTCCGGCGACAGGACCAGGAACTCGACCCTGGCCGACTCGGGCGTCTCGAAGAGCGTGCGGTTCTGCTCGTAGAACGCGGCGACCTGCTCGTCGGACACCTTCACCTTGGGCAGGAACTGCTCGGCCGTGAAGCGCAACTCGCGCACTTCGCGCTGCTCGCGCAGCATGGTGTCGAGGCGGTCCGCGACCGTCTTCGGGACGATGGCCGACTCGACGACAGCCTGGAGCAGCGCCTGCTTGCGAAGATCCTCGCGCACCCGCTGCTCGAAGATCGGCTCCGTCAGGCCCTGCGAAGCGACGTAGGCCTTGTACTTGTCGTAGCTGAACTTGCCGTCTTCCTGGAATGCCGGCACGGTCGCGAGCACCTCGCGCAGGCGGTCGGTGGTGACGATGATGTTCGCCTTGTTGGCCTCGTTGGCCAGGGCGCGGTTCATCACGATGCCGTCCAGGATCGAAGCCCGTGCTTCCTGGGTCTCGAGCAGCCTCGGGTCGAAGTCGGCCCCGAAGGTCTGCCTGAGCCGCTCGATGCGGTCGCGCTGCGCCTGGTCGAACTCCTGCTGCGTGATCGGCGAACCGTCGACCTTCGCGAGTGCGCTGTCGCTCTCGATGAAGCTGCTGTAGCCCTGGATCCCGAAGAAGACGAAGGACGGGAAGATCAGGACGATCATGAAAAGCATCATCCAGCGACGATGCGTGCGGACCGATTCGAACATGGCGCGGGCCCCTGTCGAGCGTTCAGTGCTGCATCAATCGGTGCAGCAACAAAAAAGGCGAACAGTGTTCGCCTTTTGGTGTTTTGTGGCGGAGTGGACGGGACTCGAACCCGCGACCCCCGGCGTGACAGGCCGGTATTCTAACCAACTGAACTACCACTCCGCGTCTGCTTCGAGGCCACTGCTGCGTGGAGCTGGTGGGTGCTGAGAGGCTCGAACTCCCGACCTACGCCTTGTAAGGGCGCCGCTCTACCAACTGAGCTAAGCACCCCGGGCTGACCGTCGGCACGAGGCTGACGAGCAACAGCAGTTGGCTACGAAAGACCGCTAGTTTAGCGAATCTTTCAATGCCTTGCCAGGACGGAACTTCGGAACGCGCGCAGCCTTGATCTTGATCGGCTGATTCGTGCGCGGATTGCGACCGGTGCGCGCGGCGCGCTTGCCCACCATGAACGTGCCGAACCCGACCAGCGTCACCGAGTTGCCCTTCTTCAAGCTCGTGCGGATGCCTGCAACGATCGCTTCAAGGGCTCGACCCGCAGCGGCCTTGGAAATGTCGGCCTGCTTGGCGATGTGGTCGATCAATTCGGTCTTGTTCACTTACACCCCCTCTGTCGAGACTGATCACGCAGCTGCGCGGTTCCGGTTGTTCTGGTTGAAGGACGTCGGAGGGCAAGCATGCGAGCGGACGAATTCGAACGGCAATTTCACCGCGCGGACCCTGGAGTGTCAAGGGAAAGCGAAGCGAAATTTGGAGACGTCGGTCTTCCTTGACGAGAAAGAAGGAAGCGGCGCGCATCGGTCGACGCGCGCCGCTTCAACCCGTGACGGGTTCAGTGCTTGACGACCTCGCTCGTGGCAGGCGCATCGCCTGACTTCACCGGGGTCGCCGCGGCATCATCGTCGGTCAGCGGGACCGGCTGGCGCTCGAGCGCGATCTCGAGCACCTTGTCGATCCACTTGACGGGAACGATTTCGAGACGATTCTTCACGTTGTCCGGGATCTCCGCGAGATCCTTGACGTTTTCCTCCGGAATCATCACCGTCTTGATGCCGCCGCGGTGGGCCGCGAGCAGCTTCTCCTTGAGCCCGCCGATCGCGAGCACTTCGCCGCGCAGCGTGATCTCGCCGGTCATCGCGACGTCGGCGCGCACCGGAATGCCGGACAAGGCCGACACGAGCGCGGTCGTGATCGCGATGCCCGCCGACGGACCGTCCTTCGGCGTCGCGCCTTCCGGGAAGTGCACGTGCAGGTCGGTCTTCTCGAACACCTCGTCGCGGATGCCCATCCTGCGGGCCCGCGCCCGCACCACCGAGCGCGCCGCCTCGACCGACTCCTTCATGACATCGCCGAGCGAGCCCGTGCGCTGCACGTTGCCCTTGCCGGGCATGGTCGCCACCTCGATCGTCAGCAGGTCGCCGCCCACTTCGGTCCATGCCAGCCCGGTGACCTGGCCGACCTGGTTCTGCTTCTCGGCGACGCCGAACGAGAAGCGACGCACGCCGAGGAACTTGTCGAGATTCTTCGCCGAGACCTGGATCTTCTTGTCCTGGCTCTTCAGCAGCAACTGCTTGACCACCTTGCGGCAGACCTTGCTGATCTCGCGCTCCAGCGAGCGGACGCCCGCCTCGCGCGTGTAGTACCGGATGATGTCGCGGATCGCGCTCTCCGTGATGGCGAGTTCGCCGTCCTTGAGACCGTTGGTCTTCATCTGCTTCGGCAGCAGGTGCTGCAGGCCGATGTGGACCTTCTCCTCCTCCGTGTAGCCCGACAGGCGGATCACTTCCATCCGGTCGAGCAGCGCCGGCGGAATGTTCATCGTGTTGCTGGTGGCGACGAACATCACGTCAGACAGGTCGAAGTCGACCTCGACGTAGTGGTCCTGGAACGTGTGGTTCTGCTCGGGGTCGAGCACCTCCAGCAGCGCCGAGGCCGGGTCGCCGCGGAAGTCCATGCCCATCTTGTCGACCTCGTCGAGCAGGAACAGCGGGTTGCGAACGCCGACCTTGCCGAGGTTCTGCAGGACCTTGCCCGGCATCGACCCGATGTAGGTGCGCCGGTGGCCGCGGATCTCGGCCTCGTCACGCACGCCGCCGAGAGCCATGCGGATGAACTTGCGGTTCGTCGCGCGCGCGACCGACTGGCCGAGCGAGGTCTTGCCGACGCCCGGGGGGCCGACGAGGCACAGGATCGGCGCCTTGACCTTGTCGACGCGCTGCTGCACGGCGAGGTACTCGAGGATGCGGTCCTTGACCTTCTCGAGCCCGTAGTGGTCGTCGTTCAGCACCTTCTCGGCGTTGGCGAGGTCGTTGTTGATCTTGCTGCGCTTCTTCCACGGCAGCCCGACCAGCGTGTCCAGGTAGTTGCGGACGACCGTGGCCTCGGCTGACATCGGCGACATCAGCTTGAGCTTCTTCAGCTCCGAGTGCGCCTTGTCGCGGGCGGCCTTCGGCATGCGCGCGGCCTTGATCTTCTTCTCGAGCTCCTCGAGGTCAGCGCCCTCCTCGCCCTCGCCGAGCTCCTTCTGGATCGCCTTGACCTGTTCGTTCAGGTAGTACTCGCGCTGGCTCTTCTCCATCTGCCGCTTCACGCGGCCGCGGATGCGCTTCTCGACCTGGAGGATGTCGATCTCGGTCTCGAGCTGGGCGAGCAAGTGCTCCAGGCGCTCGTTGAGGCCCGGCATCTCGAGGATCCTCTGCTTCTGCTCGAGCTTCAGCGGCAGGTGCGCGGCGATCGTGTCCGCCAGGCGCCCCGCCTCATCGATGCCGGCGATCGAGGTCAGGATCTCGGCGGGAATCTTCTTGTTGAGCTTCACGTACTGGTCGAACTGGCTGACGATGGCGCGGCGCAGCGCCTCGACCTCCGCCGTCGGCGTCGTCTCCGGCGCGATCGGCATCACGTTTGCGGTGAAGTGCGTGGCGCCGTCCTCGATCTGCTCGATGCGGGCGCGCTGCGCGCCCTCGACCAGCACCTTCACGGTGCCGTCGGGAAGCTTGAGCATCTGCAGGATGCTGGCGACGCAGCCGATCTCGTAGATGTCCTCGGCGGCCGGCTCGTCCTTGGCGGCGTTCTTCTGCGCGACCAGCATGATGTTCTTGCCGGCTTCCATCGCCGCCTCGAGGGCGCGGATCGACTTCGGGCGCCCGACGAACAGCGGAATCACCATGTGCGGAAACACGACCACGTCGCGCAGCGGCAGCAGCGGCAGCGTTATGCGTTCCGGCGGCAGGATTTGTGTGGACATTCGGAATGTTTCCCTTCGGATGGACTTTCAGCGCATATGCGCCCGCGCATGCGGAATGCAAGGGCGCTCCGAGATCCGCCCTGATCCAATCTAGCACGCACGGGAACCGCTCATCCGGGCCCGCCAGCCTGGCGGAAAGAGCGGGTCGGTGTCGCTAGCGCGGCGCGCCGGCGACCTTGGGCTGGTCGGAGTACATCAGCAACGGCTTGCCGCCGCCGATGGTGTTTTCGTCGACGACGACCTTCACGACGTTCTTGGTGCTGGGCAGGTCGTACATGACGTCCAGCAGGACGCTTTCGACGATCGAGCGCAGCCCGCGGGCTCCGGTCTTGCGCTTGATCGCCTTGCGCGCAATGGCGCGCAGGGCGTCCGGACGCACTTCCAGATCGACCCCTTCCATCTGGAAGAGCCGCTGGAACTGCTTGGCGAGTGCGTTCTTGGGCTGGACGAGGATCTCGACCAGTGCCTCTTCACTGAGTTCATCCAGCGTGGCAACCACCGGCAGCCGGCCGACGAGCTCGGGGATCAGGCCGAACTTGATGAGGTCCTCGGGCTCGACGTCGCGCAGCAGGTCGCCCACCGACCGGTCGCTCGCGCTCGTCACCGATGCGCCGAAGCCGATCCCGCTCTTCTCGGACCTGCTGCGGATGATCTTCTCGACCCCGTCGAACGCGCCGCCGCAGATGAACAGGATGTTCGTCGTGTCGATCTGCACGAAGTCCTGGTTCGGGTGCTTGCGGCCGCCTTGCGGGGGCACCGAAGCGATGGTGCCTTCGATCAGCTTCAGCAGCGCCTGCTGCACGCCCTCGCCCGAGACGTCGCGCGTGATCGACGGGTTGTCGCTCTTGCGGGAGATCTTGTCGATCTCGTCGATGTAGACGATGCCGCGCTGCGCCTTGTCGACCTCGTAGTTGCAGTTCTGCAGCAGCTTCTGGATGATGTTCTCGACGTCCTCGCCGACGTAACCCGCCTCGGTCAGCGTCGTCGCGTCGGCGATCACGAAGGGCACGTTCAGCAGCCGCGCCAGCGTCTGCGCCAGCAGCGTCTTGCCCGAGCCGGTCGGGCCGATCAGCAGGATGTTGCTCTTCGCGAGCTCGACGTCATCCTTGCTGCCCATGTGCTTCAGGCGCTTGTAGTGGTTGTAGACCGCGACCGACAGGATCCGCTTGGCCTTGTCCTGCCCGATGACGTACTGGTCGAGGATCGAGCCGATCTCGTGCGGGGTCGGCAGGTCGGAGCGCGTGCCGCTCGCGGGTGTGTCCGCGGTCGTCTCGTCCCGGATGATGTCGTTGCAGAGGTCGATGCACTCGTCGCAGATGAACACCGACGGGCCGGCGATGAGCTTCTTGACCTCATGCTGGCTCTTGCCGCAGAAGGAGCAGTAAAGGAGCTTTTCGCTCGAACCCTTTTTGTCCGACATAAAGGAGCGGGCGGGACCTCGTTATGTAGGCGTGTGCAGATTACGGCTGTTCGCCGCGCTTGACAAAGATCTTGTCGACGAGGCCGTAGCTTACGGCATCCTCCGCGGACATGAAGTTGTCGCGGTCCGTGTCCCTCGCGATCTTCTCGACCGGCTGTCCGGTGCGCTCGGCGAGGATCCGGTTCAGCCGATCGCGCAGGTCCAGCACCTCGCGCGCGGCGATCTCGATGTCCGACGCCTGACCTTGAGCGCCGCTCGATGGCTGGTGGATCATGATGCGCGAGTTGGGAAGCGAATAGCGCTTGCCCTTCGCTCCCGCCGCAAGCAGGAAGGCGCCCATGCTGGCCGCCATGCCGACGCAGATCGTGGACACGTCCGGCTTGATGAACTGCATCGTGTCGAAAATGGACATTCCCGCGTAGACGGACCCGCCTGGCGAGTTGATGTACAGCGAGATGTCCTTGTCCGGATTCTCCGATTCGAGAAACAGGAGCTGCGCCACGACGAGGTTCGCGGTCTGGTCGGTCACGGGACCGACCATGAACACGACGCGGTCGCGCAGCAGGCGGGAATAGATGTCATAGGCGCGCTCGCCGCGGCCGCTCTGCTCGATGACGATGGGCACCATGCCGAGGCCCTGGGGCTCCAGCGATGTCGCCGTCATGTCCGGTTTGATCATCCTTCCCTCGCCTTCGTCAGCGGCCCGTATGGCCCATCAATTCGTCGAACGCAACCGTCGTGTCCACGACCTTCGCCCGTTCCAGGACCCAGTTCGTCACATTGTCCTCGAGGGCGACCGATTCGAGTTCACCCAGGCGCTTGCGATCGGACAGGTACCAGTTGATCACTTCCTGGGGGCGTTCGTAGCTCTGCGCCATCTCCTCGACCAGCTTGCGGATCTGGTCGGGCCGCGGCTGCAGCCCGTTCGCGCGCACGACCTCGCCCAGCAGCAAGCCGAGCCGGACACGCCGCTCGGCCTGCGGCTGGAAGAGCTCCAGCGGAAGTGGCGCGTCCTGCGCCGACATCCCGCGCGCCACCAGGTCGTTGCGCGCCACCTCGGCGAGACGCTGCTTCTCGCCCTCGACGAGCGACTTCGGCACCTCGAACGACGCGACCGACAGCAGGCCCGTCATCACGCTGTCCTTGCTGCGCGCGCGCAGCCGTGAGGCCACCTCGCGATCGAGGTTGGTCCTGATCTCGGACCGCATCTTCTCGATGTCGCCGTCGGCGATGCCGAGGGACTTCGCGAACTGGGCGTCGACCGGCGGCAGCACGGGCTGCTGCACCTTCTTGAGATTCACCTCGAACTGCACTGTCTTGCCAGCCAGTTCCTTCGCGGTGTAGTCCTGCGGGAAGGTCAGCGGGAAGGTCTTGCTCTCGCCCGGCTTCATGCCGGTGACGGCGGCCTCGAACTCGGGGAGCATCCGTCCCTGACCGAGGGAAAACGGAAAGTCCGTGGCCGTGCCGCCATCGAACGGCGTGCCGTCCTGCGTGCCCTTGAAATCGACGGTGACGACGTCGCCGTCGGCGGCCGCGCGATCGGCGTCCTCGTACGTCGCGCGTTGCTTGCGCATGATCTCGAGCGTGCGCTCGATTTCTGCATCGCCCACCGGGCAGAGGGCGCGCTGGACCTCGACGGCGGACAGGTCGCCCAGCGTGATCTCCGGGTAGACCTCGAACGTGGCCGAGAATGCCAGGTCCTGCGAACCTTCGACCGCTCGCGGCTCGAGCCGAGGCGCGCCCGCCACGCGGAGGTTGCCGGCAGTGACCGCCGAGCTGAAGGCCTCGCCGACCTTGTCGTTCATCACCTCGGCGTGAACCTGGGCGCCGTAGTTCTGCGCCACCATCTTGAGGGGCACCTTGCCAGGCCGGAAGCCGGGCATCTTCACGGTGCGCGCAAGCTTGGCGAGGCGTGCCTGCACTTCCTTCTCGATCGCCGCCGCGGGCACGGTCAGGTCGATCCGGCGCTCTAGCGCGCCGAGGGATTCCACGGTCTGTTGCATCTTTTCAGGTTCTTTTCGATTGGCCGCCCAATGGTTCTGCAGTGACGTTCTGCACTGAGCGGCGGCAAGGCGTCAAAGTGCTGGTGCGAAGGGGGGGACTCGAACCCCCACGCCGGTGAAGGCGTCAGGACCTAAACCTGGTGCGTCTACCAATTTCGCCACCTTCGCGCCGCGACCGCGTGAGACAGCACACCCTATCGCGGAACGAAGCGCGGATTCTAGCGGAACTGCCTTCGTCGCCCGGGCGCCCCGGTGCGCTGTGATAGCTTCGTCGGCATGGGGGTCGGACACTACGAGAACTTTCCTGTGGCGTCGCTGCTGCTGCCGGCGCGGCTGCGTCCCGCCGTCCGCGCAATCTACCGGTTCGCCCGCACGGCCGACGACGTGGCGGACGAAGGCGACGCCCCGCCCGAAGACCGGCTCCGCGAACTGCAGGCCCTGGGACGCGACCTCGATCACCTGGACGCCCCCGGCACCCGCTGGCCAGATCTCGCGGCCGCCGTTTCCGGGCACGGACTGCCGCTGCCGCTGCTGCACGACCTGTTGTCCGCCTTCGCGCAGGACGTAACCACACAACGTTACGCCGACTACGCGGCGCTGCTCGATTACTCCCGGCGCTCTGCGAACCCGGTCGGGCGCCTGCTGCTGTCGCTGTACCGTCGCGAGGAGCCCGCGCTCCTCGCGATGTCCGACGCGATCTGCACCGGGCTGCAGCTGACCAACTTCTGGCAGGACGTCGCGATCGACTGGGACAAGGGGCGGGTCTACCTGCCGCGCGAGGATCTCGCGCGCTTCGCCGTCGACGAGGCGCAGATCGCCCGGCGCCTGGCCGACGATCGCTGGCGCGCGCTGATGGCCTTCGAAGTGGCCCGCGCCCGGGCGCTGCTCCTGCGAGGCGCGCCACTCGCCCCCGCGCTCGGTGGTCGAATCGGACTCGAGCTGCGCCTCGTCGTGCAGGGCGGCCTTCGCATCCTCGAGCGCATCGATGCCGCCGGCGGCGACGTGTTCCGGCAGCGCCCCGCCCTGTCCGCGCGCGACTGGACGATGATGGGGCTGCGCGCGTTGCGCCCCGTCCCGCACGCCGCATGACGCCCGACGAGTACTGCCAGGGCAAGGCCGCGGCCAGCGGCTCGAGCTTCTACTACTCGTTCCTGTTCCTGCCGGCCGAGCGACGCCGTGCGATCACCGCGGTCTACGCCTACTGCCGCGAAGTCGACGATGCCGTGGACGAGGTCAGCGATCCTTCGGTGGCCGAGGCCAAGCTCCAGTGGTGGCGCGGCGAGGTCGCGGCGCTCTTCGACCGGCAGCCGACGCACCCGGTGACGCGCGCGCTGCTGCCGTTCATCGACGGCCCGCTCGGCATCACGCGCGAACGCCTGCTCGCCATCCTGGAAGGGATGGAGATGGACCTGCGGCAGAACCGCTACCTCGACTTCGCCGCCCTGAAGCGCTACGCGCACCTGGTCGCGGGTGTCGTCGGCGAGATCTCCGCCGCCGTCTTCGGCTACTCCGACCCGCGCACGCTCGAATTCGCGGGCCGGCTCGGCCTGGCGCTGCAGCTGATCAACGTGATCCGCGACGTCGGCGACGATGCGCGCCGCGGCCGCGTCTACCTTCCCCTCGACGAACTGCGGCGCTTCGGCGTGCGCCCGGCGGATCTGCTCGCCGGCCGCTACGTCGACGGCTTCGTGCCGCTGATGCGTTTCCAGGCCGAGCGCGCGCGCGCCAGCTACCGCGAGGCAGTCGCGTTGCTTCCGCCCGCCGATCGGCGCGCCCAGCGTCCGGGGCTGATCATGGGCGCGATCTACGCAACGCTGCTCGACGAGATCGAGCGCGAGGACTTCCAGGTCCTGCACCAGCGGGTGGCCCTGACGCCGTTGCGCAAGCTGTGGATCGCGTGGCGCACGTGGATGCAGCGGTGACGCGGCCGCGCTCGGTCGCGGTCGTCGGCGGGGGCTGGGCCGGCTGCGCAGCCGGAGCGGAGCTGGCCGCCGCCGGCCTGAATGTCACCCTGTTCGAAGCCGCCGCCGAGCTGGGCGGACGCGGCCGGCGCCTGACGCTCGAGCTGGACGGCGTCACACACACGCTCGACAACGGCCAGCACCTGATGATCGGCGCGTACACCGGGATCGCGGCGGTGCTCGAAACCGTCGGCGCGAGCATCGATCGCCTGGTCGAGCGGCGCCCGTTCGAACTGGCCTATCCCGATGGCTTCAGCATCACGGCAGCGCGGCTGCCGGCGCCCTGGCACCTGGTCACCGCGCTGCTGCGCGCGCGCGGACTTGCGTGGAGCGATCGCTGGGCAATGACGCGGCTGCTCCGGAGGCTCAAGGTCGGCCTCTGGCAGGTACGGCCGGATCGCGTGGCCGCGGGCTGGCTGTCCGGGGACGGACAGAGCGACGCCGTGATCGCGCGCCTCTGGCGTCCGCTGTGCATCGCCGCGCTCAACACGCCGCTTTCCGAGGCGTCGGCGCAGCTGTTCGCGAACGTGCTGCGCGACAGCCTCGGCGCGGACAGCGCCGCCTCGATGCTGTGGCTGCCCCGCAGCGACCTCTCGGCACTGCTGCCCGAGGCCGTCGAACGCTTCGTGTGCGCGCACGGCGGCGCCGTGCGGCGCGGCATTCGGGTGGAGTCGATCGGTCCGGCCGAGGAAGGCTTCCGCCTCGATCCCGGACTCGGTCGCTTCGACGCCGTCGTCTACGCCGCGCCGCCGGCCCAGATGGGACGCGTCGCGTCGGCCTTCGCACCCGCGCTCTCGGAAGCGCTCGACGCGATCGATGACTTCGCCTACCAGCCGATCTGCACCGTCTACCTGAAGTACGACGTCGATCTGCCGCTGCCGCGCGGATTCACGGCGCTGCTCGATGACGCCGGGCAGCGCGACTACGGCCAGTGGGCATTCGACCGCGGCGCGCTGGATCCGGCGAACCGCGGCGTGGTCGCTGTCGTCGTCAGCGCCAGCGGCGCGCACGACGACGAACCGCTGTCCGCGCTGTGCGAGGCCGTTGCCCGGCAGCTCACGCGCGAACTGGGGTTGCCGAGCCCGCGCGCTGCACGCGCGATCGTCGAGAAGCGGGCAACGCTGGCCGCGCGGCCGGGGCTGCGGCGGCCGCCCAATGCGACGCGAATCCCGGGCTTCGTGCTCGCCGGCGACTGGACGGCGAGCGACTACCCGTCCACGCTGGAATCGGCCGTGCGCAGCGGCCTCGCCGCTGCGCGTCTGCTGCTCAGCTGACGGTCAGTGCTCCGGTCGCACGCGCGCCAGCGCGTGCTCGAGCCGGTCGACGGCGATCACTTCGAGTCCCTCGATCGCGTGCCTCGGCGCGTTCGCCTTGGGGATCAGTGCCATCGAGAAGCCAAGCTTCGCGGCTTCGCGCAACCGCTCCTGGCCGCGCGGCGCCGGACGGATCTCGCCCGCCAGTCCCACTTCTCCAAACGCCACCAGTCCGCGCGGCAGCGGCTTGTTGCGCATCGAGGAGACCACGGCGAGCAGCACCGCCAGGTCGGACGCCGGCTCGGCGATGCGGACTCCGCCGACCGCATTGACGAACACATCCTGGTCGAAGGCCGCGATGCCGGCGTGGCGATGCAGGACCGCGAGCAGCATCGCCAGACGCTGCGGATCGAGCCCGACCGACAGCCGGCGCGGGTTCGGAATGTGGGCCGTGTCGACCAGCGCCTGGACCTCCACCAGCAGCGGCCGCGTGCCCTCCTGCGTCACCATGACGCACGATCCCGCGACCTGCGCGTCATGCTGCGACAGGAACAGCGCCGAAGGATTGCTCACGCCCTTGAGTCCGCGGTCGGTCATCGCGAAGACACCGAGTTCGTTCACCGCGCCGAAGCGGTTCTTGAAGGCGCGGATCAGGCGGAAGGACGAGTGCGTGTCACCCTCGAAGTACAGGACCGTGTCGACCATGTGCTCGAGCACGCGCGGACCGGCGAGCGAGCCCTCCTTCGTGACGTGGCCCACCAGGATCAGCGTCACGCCGGCCTGTTTCGCCATCCGCGTCAGCTGCGCCGCGCATTCCCGCACCTGCGACACCGACCCCGGGGCCGACTGCAACTGTTCCGAGTACACGGTCTGGATCGAGTCGACTACGACGACCGCGGGCTTCTCCTGCAGCACGGTCGCGATGATCCGCTCGAGCGAGATCTCGGCCAGCAACCGCACGCTGCCCGCCTCCAGTCCGAGCCGGCGCGCGCGCAAAGCGATCTGCGGCGCCGATTCCTCGCCGCTGATGTAGAGCACGGACGTGGTGGCCGACAGCGCGGCGAGCGACTGCAGCAGCAGCGTCGACTTGCCGATGCCCGGATCGCCGCCGATCAGGACCACGCCACCCTCGACCAGCCCGCCGCCGAGCACGCGGTCGAACTCGTCGATGCCGGACGGCACGCGCGGCATCTCCTTCGCCTGCACCTGTCTCAGCGACTGCACCGCCGCTGTCGGCGCGAGCGGCGCATACCGGTGCTCGACCGTCGCCTCGACGCGCGCCTCGCCCAGCGTGTTCCAGGCGTTGCAGTGCGGACACTGTCCCTGCCACTTGGGGCTGGTCCCGCCGCACTCGGCGCAGACGTACTGGGTCCTGGCCTTGGCCATCAGCCGACCTCGGCGACCGGCACGCGCGGCGCCAGGCCGCACATCAGCTCGTATCCGACCGTGCCCGCGGCATTGGCGACCTCGTCGATCGGCAGCTGCGCCCCCCACAACTCGACGTGCGAGCCGACGCCGGCCTCGGAAACGTGGGTGAGGTCGACCGTGATCATGTCCATCGACACGCGCCCCGCCAGCGGAGCGCGGACGCCGGCCACGAGGACCGGCGTGCCGTCCGGGGCGTGGCGCGGGTAGCCGTCGGCGTAGCCGCAGGCGACCACCCCGATCCGCGTGCGGCGCGGCGCGATGAAGCGCGCGCCGTATCCGACCGCGGCGCCCGCCTCGATGGTCTGCACGCCGATGATCCGCGATGTCAGCGCCATTGCCGCGCGCAGGCCGAGCGAAGCGGCTGGGTGATGCTCGTCGGTGGCGCCGCCGTAGAGCGAGATTCCGGGGCGCACCGAGTCGCCGCCGACCTCGGGCCGCAGGAACAGCGCAGCGGAGTTCGCGAGGCTGCGCGGTTCGGGCCACTCGGCCGTCACGCCCTCGAACTCCCCGAGTTGATCCGCGACCGCGACCGGCCCGGCTTCATCGCGCGGCCGGTCGGCATTGGCGAAGTGCATCATCAACGTCAGTTCGCGCACCGAGTCAAGTCCTCGCAGCCGCTCGTACGCCTGGACCGCGCCCTGCGGCCGGTAGCCGAGGCGGTTCATGCCGGTGTTGAACTTCAAGTGGACGGACAGCGGGCGCGCAGGGCGATGGCGCTCGAGCATGTCGAGTTGCTCGCCACAGTGCACCACGGTCGTCAGTTCGAGGTCGGAGCAGGCGGCAAGGTCCGAAGCCTCGAAGCAGCCCTCGAGCAGCAGGATGGGCTTGCGCCAGCCCGCTTCGCGCGCGCGCCGGGCTTCGTCCAGGTCGAGCAGCGCGAGCCCGTCCGCGTCCGCGAAGGCGCGCAGCGCGCGCGCTAGCCCGTGTCCGTACGCGTTCGCCTTGACCACCGCCCACAGGAATCGACCGCGCGCGGCCTCGCGCGCCCGGGCGAGGTTATGGCGCATCGCGCCGAGGTCGATCGTGGCGAGGATGGGACGAGGCACGGCGAGCGGCGTGGTGGGCGAGTGAGGACGACGGCGCATAGCATAGCGACGCCGATGAAGGGTCCGTCGGAAGGGCTGCGTGCTATAAGGATCCGCCGGTCAACGCGCCATCGGTGAAGAGCGCGGACCGCGGTTGCTGCCACACTGGAGACACTTCGAGTTGCCCGCATCGCTGCCCGCTGCGGACCCGCCACGCCCATGAACCGCGGCTTCTACACCATCATGGCCGCGCAGTTCTTCTCGTCGCTGGCCGACAACGCCCTGCTGATATCCGCGATCGCGCTGCTGCGCGAGATCGACGCGCCGGCGTGGATGACGCCGATGCTGAAGCTGTTCTTCGTCGTGTCCTACGTCGCGCTGGCTGCCTTCGTAGGCGCCTTCGCCGACTCGTTTCCCAAAGGCAGGGTCATGTTCATCACGAACCTGATCAAGATCGGCGGCTGCCTCCTGATGCTGTTCGGCGCCCACCCGCTGCTCGCCTACGCGGTCGTCGGTTTCGGCGCCGCGGCCTACTCGCCCGCCAAGTACGGGATCCTGACCGAGTTGCTGCCGCCGGAGAAGCTGGTCATCGCCAACGGCTGGATCGAGGGACTGACGGTGACGTCGATCATCGTCGGCTTCCTGCTTGGCGGCATCCTGATCAGCCCGCGCGTGGCCGAGTGGCTGCTGGCCTTCGACCTGCCGATGTTCGACACCGGAATCGACCTGCCCGCCGAGTCGGCCATCGCGGTGATCACGAGCGTGTACGTGATCGCCACGCTCTTCAACCTGGGAATTCCGGACACCGGCGCCCGCTATGCGAAGCAGCACGTCCATCCGTGGAAGCTGCTGGTCGGCTTCTCCCACTGCTGCAACGTGCTGTGGCGCGACAAGCTCGGCCAGATCTCGCTCGCGGTGACCACGCTGTTCTGGGGTGCGGGCGCGACGCTGCAGTTCATCGTGCTGAAGTGGGCCGAGCAGGTGCTCGGACTCGACCTGTCGCGCGCGGCGATCCTGCAGGCCGTGGTTGCGCTCGGGATCGCCATCGGAGCCGTCTACGCCGCCTCCACTGTCGCGCTGAAGCAGTCGATGCGCGTGCTGCCGGTGGGCGTGGCGATGGGACTCATCGTGGCGCTGGCCTCCTTCTACACGCCGGCGCTCGCGCCGGCCGGCAGCATCCACTTCGGATTCGCGTCGATGAGCTGGTTCCTGCTGATCGCGTGCGTCATCCTCATGCTGGTCGGCGGACTGGCAGGCTACTTCGTCGTGCCGATGAACGCGCTGCTGCAGCATCGCGGCCACGTGCTGCTGTCGGCCGGTCACTCGATTGCCGTGCAGAACTTCAACGAGAACCTCAGCATTCTCGTGATGCTGGGCCTGTACGCGCTGCTGGTGTGGTTCGACCTGTCGATCCGGTCGGTGATGCTGCTGTTCGGCCTGTTCGTGGCGGTGTCGATGGTCCTGGTCATCGTCCGGCACCGCTACAACCAGCGGCAGTTCGACTCGATCGCGCTGATCGGCCAGCTCAAGCACTGACGCCCGCGCTCAACCCGAGGTCGCGCGCTCGTGCACGTCGCGCGCGAAGCAGAGGTCGGCCCACGACTTCGCCTTGTCCCCGAGGTTGCGCAGCAGGTAGGCAGGGTGGTAGGTGACCACCACCGGCACACGGCGGCCGGCGACATCGACGTGATGCACCTGCCCACGCAGGCTCGCGATGCTGGCGTCGGTGCCGAGGAGCGCCTGCGCGGCGAAACGGCCCATGACGAGCACCAGCTTCGGATCGACGAGTTCGAGCTGGCGGCGCAGGAACGGCTGGCACTGCGCCACCTCCACCGGTTCCGGATTCCGGTTGTTCGGCGGCCGGCACTTCAGCACGTTCGCGATGAACACCGACTGCGGCGTTGCGCCCTCACGCGTCAGCCCGATCGAAGCCAGCATGTTGTCGAGCAGCCTGCCTGCCTGCCCGACGAAAGGCTCCCCGCGCGCGTCCTCCTCCGCGCCCGGCGCCTCGCCGACCAGCATCCACTCCGCGTGCCGGTAGCCGACACCGAACACGGCCTGCCGGCGCGTCTCACCGAGCCGACAGGCCCGGCACTGCGCGGTCTCGGCCACCAGATCGTCCCACTCGAGCCGAGCGATGCGCGCAGCACGCGGGTCGTCGGCCCCGGGGTCCGGCGCCGCTGGATTGCGCTGCTGCCACACGGGGCCCAGGCCCATCGCCGTCCACAACCGGTGGCGCCGGGCGTCGAGCGTCACAGCGCGATCCTCATGACGATCGCGTCCTCGCGTCCGCCGTGCGCCGGGTAGTAACCCCTTCGCACGCCGATCCGCTCGAAGCCGTAGCGCTGGTACAGGCGCAGCGCCGCCTCGTTGGTCGGCCGCACCTCGAGCAGCATCGTGCGGCCGCCGTGGCCGCGGGCGACGTCCGCCATCCAGTCGAGCGTCTGCCAGCCGAGGCCGGTGCGCTGCGCGTGGCGCGCGACGCTGATGTTCAGCAGGTGGGCCTCGTCGAGCGCCATCATCATCACGGCGTAGGCCGCCACCTGGCCCGCGCCGTCGCGCAGGACCCAACCGCTGTAGCCGGCATGCAGCGCGTCGAGGAAGTTGCCACGTGTCCAGGGAAAGGGATAGATCTCCTTCTCCGCGGCGGCAACCTCGTCGAGCTCCGCTTCCGTCATGGGGACGTAGCGATCCTCGTCCGGCCGGGGCAGCGCACTCATGGTGCCCCCTTGGCGCTGCGCGCCGTCCCCCCGCGGGGGAACGAGCGCCTTCGGAGCGGCCGGGCGGCGCTCACTGAACGACCTTCTGGCGTCGCTCGTCGATCGTCAGGGCCACGCGGTCACGGACGTAGAGCGGCATCGCCTCGGCGGCCGCCACGGCGCGGCCGCGCGCGAAGTCCAGGCGGGCGAGTCGCGCGATGTCGCCGGCGCCACCCCGAAGCTCCGGCAGCAGATCGCCCGTCAACCCGGCCCAGGCCTCGGGGAAGACGCTGAGCGCATCGCCGGCCACGATGTCGGCACCGGCTTCGCGTCGAATCACATCGAGCGCCGCGGGTGACTCGAGCGCAGGCGCGCGCAGCTCCGACACGACGTCGTCGTTGCGGTACACGCCGCAGTACGCCTCGCGCATCCGCGCATCGATCGCGACCATGGCGATGACTGCCCGCGGATGCCGGGCGAACGCCGCGGCCGCGAGTGCGCGCAGGTTGCCGACGCCGACCACCGGCCGCCCGCACGCATACGCCAGCCCCTGCACGACCCCACAGGCGATCCGCAGTCCGGTGAACGAGCCGGGGCCTGCGCCGAAGGCAAAGGCGTCGACGTCGCGCAGCGTCCGGCCGCCCTCGCGCAGCACGGCGTCGATCAGCGGCAGCACGCGGTCGGAGTGCTTCTGTCCGACCGCCTCGCTGCGCTCCACGAGTTCCGCGTGCAGCAGCGCCGCCGAACACAGCTCGGTGGCGGTATCGATCGCGAGGATGACGGGAGCGCTCATGAGGAGCCGACGGAGCCTGCCCGGCGGACGGAGGAAGTCAGGCGATTCTAGCGAACGGCCGCGCGGCAAATGCCGTCAGCCGCGGCAAACCGCGCCGCGCGCGCTCACCGTCGGCCTTCCCTGCCCTTGCCCCGGTAGACGTCGCGCTGCGCTTCGCGGATCTGTTCGCGCAGACGCTGCCGCTCCTCGGGCGACATCTGGTGCATCGGACGCGGCGGCGCACCGGCGCCAGGCTCCGGCGGACGCTGTTCGGTGAAGCGGTGGCGCATCGCGTCGCGCTCGTCGGGCGACATGTTCCGCCGCATGTCGCGCCGCTGCTCGGGCGGCAGCCGGCGCAGCATCAGCTCGCGCTGCTCGGGCGACAGCCGTTCCCACATGCCACGCCGCTGCTCCGGGGAAAGTCCCTCCCAGGCGCGCTCGCGCTCGTGCTGCGACCGCGCGGCGCGCCAGGCCTCGCGCTGCTCGGGCGACATGCGCTCCCACATGTCGCGCCGCTGCTCCGGGCTCAGGCGCAGCCGCTGGCCCGGATCGACACCGGAGGCCGCGAGCGCCGGCCCGGCGAGCGCGACCGTGAGCGCGCACGCAAGGACGCGCGTCAGTGCGGGGAGTCGGTGGCGAAGGCACGGCGGAAGCATGGCAGGGATGCTGGTGGGTGGCTCGACGACAGTGAAGAATTGTCCGCGCAACGGACGCGAGCATCACGAAAATTCTGTAACACTTTGTGTGGGGCGCGTGCCCGCGGCGGCCCCGCCGCCTAGGATCACGGCACTCCATCACGTCCACCCACCATGACGCGCAACGGCCCACCGAAAATCCTCGTCGTCGACGACGACCCGCGCCTGCGGGACCTGCTGCGCCGCTACCTGGGCGACAACGGGTTCGCCGTCGTCACTGCCGACGGCGGGCCGTCGATGAACCGGATGTGGATGCGGGAGCGCTTCGACCTGCTGATCCTCGACCTGATGATGCCGGGCGAGGACGGCCTGTCGATCATGCGCCGCCTGCGCGGCGCCAGCGACAACACGCCGATCGTGATGCTCACGGCCAAGGGCGAGGACGTCGACCGCATCGTCGGCCTCGAGCTGGGCGCCGACGACTATCTCCCGAAGCCGTTCAACCCGCGCGAGCTGCTCGCCCGCATCAACGCGGTGCTCAGGCGCCGCACGCCGGACGACGCGCCGGGCGCGCCGGACGCGGACACCGAACCTGTGCAGTTCGGTGAGTTCGTGCTCGACCTTGCGACCCGGTCCCTGACGAAGAACGGCGAGGACGTCCCGCTGACGACCGGCGAGTTCGCGGTGCTGAAAGCCTTCGCGCGCCACCCGGGCGTGCCGCTGTCGCGCGAGAAGCTGATGGAAATGGCGCGCGGCCGCGAGTACGAGGCGTTCGACCGCAGCCTCGACGTCCAGATCTCGCGGCTGCGCAAGCTCGTCGAGCCCGATCCGTCGAAGCCGCGCTACATCCAGACCGTCTGGGGGCTCGGATACGTGTTCATCCCTGACGGTCAGGGCTAGCGCGCATGCCCGGACTCGCCCTTCGTTCGCCCTCGCTGTTCTGGCGAACACTGCTCCTCGTGCTGCTGCTGATCATCGCCAGCCTCGGGGCTTGGATCCAGAGCTTCCGCGTCTTCGAGCGTGCTCCGCGCGCACAGAACATCGCGCAGCAGGTCGTGTCCGTCGTCAATGTCACGCGCGCCGCGCTGCTCTACTCGGATCCCTTCGTCCGACGCGACCTGCTCGCGGAACTGGCCGCCAACGAGGGCATCCGCATCTACCCGCTCGAGCCGACCGACATCGTCGTGCCGGTGACCGAGGGGCCGCTGATCCGCATGGCGGCAAGGGGCATCGCAGAGCGGCTCGGTCCCGACACGCAGGTGGCGTCCGCGGTGAATGGCGTTCGCGGCCTGTGGGTGAGCCTGGCGCTGGACGACGACCGGTACTGGGTGTTCATCGACCGCGATCCGGCGGCACGCACCTACGGCACGCAGTGGATCGGCTGGGCCGCGGTGGCGCTGCTGCTGTCGCTGATCGGCGCCGTCCTCATCACCCGCTTGATCAACCGGCCGCTGGCGCAGCTTTCGCGCGCGGCGGCCGATCTCGGCAGCGGCCGCCAGCCGCCGCTGCTGCCGGAAACCGGACCCGTCGAGATCCGCACCGTCAACGAAAACTTCAACCGCATGGTCGCCGACCTCGGCAAGCTCGAGGCCGACCGCGCGGTGCTGCTCGCCGGGATTTCGCACGACCTGCGCACGCCGCTGACCCGCCTGCGACTGGAAGTCGAACTGGCCAACGTGCCGCCGGAGGCGCGCGACGCAATGGCCAGCGACATCGAACAGATCGACAGCATCGTGCATCAGTTCCTCGACTACGCGCGCAAGGTGCCACAGGCGCCGGCCGAGGACATCGAACTCGGGCCGCTGCTCGAGGCGGCCGTGCGGCGCGCGCGCATCGACGTGCAGCCGCAGTCGCGCGTCGAGCTGCGCCTGGCACCCGCGGTGAAAGTGCGCGGGCACCGCACCGAACTGGACCGCGCCGTCGACAACCTGCTGACGAATGCGGTGCGCTACGGACGGGATCCGGCCTCGGGTGTGCTGAACGTCACTGTCAGCCTGGTCCGCGCCGACGACATGGCGGTCGTCGGCGTTGCCGACAACGGTCCCGGTGTGCCCACGGATCAGATCGAACGGCTGATGCGGCCGTTCGAGCGCGGCGAGGCGGCACGTTCGGGAAGCGGCGGCGCGGGACTCGGGCTGCCCATCGTGCAGCGCATCGCGCGCATGCACGGCGGCGATCTGCGCCTGCTGGCCAACGCCCCGCACGGGCTGCGCGCCGAACTGGCGCTGCCCGTGCACTAGCAGTCGCGGTCAGGCGGCGAACAGCAGCACCACGGCCTGCGCCGCGATCCCTTCGCCGCGCCCCGCGTAGCCGAGCTTCTCGCTCGTCTTGCCCTTGATGTTGACGGCGCCGACGTCGATGCCGCAGTCGGCCGCGACCGCCGCGCGCATGGCCGCCACGTGCGGACCGATCCTCGGCCGCTCCGCGATCACCGTCGCGTCGACGTTGCCGACGCGCCAGCCGGCGGCGGCGGCGCGCGCCACGGCGGTCCGCAGCAGCCCGCGGCTGTCCGCGTCCCGGAACTCCGGGTCATCGTCGGGATAGAGCCGCCCGATGTCGCCGAGCGCGGCCGCGCCGAGGATGGCGTCGGTGATCGCGTGCAGCAGCACGTCGGCGTCGGAGTGCCCGAGCAGTCCGCGCTCGTGCGGAATCTCGACGCCGCCGATCACGAGCCGCCGGCCAGGCACTAGCGCGTGCACGTCGAAGCCCTGCCCCACCCGGATGTTCATGCCGTCCTTCCCGATCTAGAGTCGTCCCTGCGCTCCGAGGACCGCGATGGCGAGCACGATGTCCTCGGGCGTGGTGACCTTCAAGTTCGACGAAACGCCCGCCACGAGCCGTGGCGCGTGGCCGGCCCGCTCCATCGCGCTGGCCTCGTCGGTGATGCTTGCCAGCGCGCCCGACGCCAGGGCCGCGCGCAGCGACCTGAGGCGGAACAGCTGCGGCGTCTGCGCGCACCACAGCGACGAGCGATCGAGCGTCGTCGCGACGCGGCCGTCCTCGCCTTGCTTCAGCGTGTCGCGCAGGGGCACGGCGAGCAGGCCGCCGCCCTCCTCGCCGCCGGCCTCGTCGATCAGTCTTGCGAGTTCGGCCGCGCCGAGGCACGGACGCGCGGCGTCATGCACGAGGACGTGGTCGTCATCGTGCACGCGGCCCGCGATCGAATCGAGTCCATTGCGCACGGACTCCGCGCGCGACGCGCCGCCGACCGGCAGGAACTCGACGCGTCCGGCGTGCACGCGGAGCGTCTGCCACCGCGTGTCGGTGGGCGCGACGACGACGAACACGCGGTCGACGCGCGCATCGGCCAGCATCGCGTCGATCGAATGTTCGAGCATCGACCTGCCGCCCAGCGGCAGGTACTGCTTCGGACCGCTGTCGGCTGCCATGCGGGAGCCAATCCCCGCTGCAGGGATGAGTCCGAAGTAACGAACGGAGTGACGCAACGCGGATCCCGGCCCGGGTGGATTTGAATGTGCTTCGTATAATAGCGACCGAGTTCGGCAGCTCGCGAGCGTGGCTCGGCTGCCGTTTTTCATTTGTGAATCGCGAAGTCTCCACCGTCGCGCCCGCGGCCACGCTGTCGGGCCTCCTCTCGCAGACGCTCCCGTCCGCAGGGACCCGTGTCGCCATCGCGCGGCCGCCGGGTTCCGGTGACGCGTTGCTGCTGGCGCAGACGGCGGCCGCGGCGCGGACGGCAAGGCGCCTGTTGGTCGTGGTCGCGGCCGACGCGCTCGACGCGCAGCGCCTCGTCGACGAAATCCGCTACTTCGAGCCCGCGCTGACCGTCCGCCCGCTGCCGGACTGGGAGACGCTGCCCTACGACACGCTGTCGCCGCACCAGGACCTCGTATCGGAGCGGCTGGAGACGCTGTACCGGCTGAGCCAGCCCGCCGCCGGCGGGATGGACGTGCTCGTCGTTCCCGCGACCACGGCGCTGCACCGGATGGCGCCGCCGCAGTACGTCGCCGGTCACACCTTCTTCTTCCGCCAGGGGCAGAAGGTGGACGTCGAGGCGCTGCGGACCCAGCTCGTGTTCGCCGGCTACCAGCACGTCTCGCAGGTGGTCGCGCCGGGCGAGTTCGCGATCCGCGGCGGACTGCTCGATCTGTTTCCGATGGGGGCGGCGTTACCGTACCGGCTCGACCTGCTCGATGACCAGCTGGAGACGATCCGGGCGTTCGATCCGGACACGCAGCGCGGCCTGTATCCGGTCCCGGACATCCGCCTGCTGCCGGGCAGGGAGTTCCCGATCGACGAAGCGGCGCGGCAGGCGTTCCGCCGCCGCTGGCGTGACCGGGTCGAAGGCGATCCGAGCCGGTCGAGCGTCTACAAGGACGTCGGCAACGGCATCGCGTCGCAGGGCATCGAGTACTTCCTTCCGCTGTTCTTCGACGACACGGCGACGCTGTTCGACTACCTTCCGGCGGATGCCGTGGTCGTCATGCACGGCGCCATCGAGGGCGCCATCCAGCGTTTCTGGAACGAGACCAGCGAGCGGCATCGCTTCCTCGCGCGGGACGCATCCCGCCCGATCCTGTCGCCGTCGGACCTCTTCCTGAACGCGGAGCAGTTCTTCGCGCGCGCCAAGGCGCACGGCCGGATCGCGCTGGGCGAAGGCGCCCACGAGGGCTTCGAACCGCTGCCGGTGCTGGCGGTCGAGCGCCGCGCCGACGATCCCGTGCAGAGGCTGCGCGAGTACGCGGCGCGATTCGACGGACGCCTGCTGATCGCCGCCGACGCCGCCGGCCGGCGCGAGACCATCGCTCAGATGTTCGCCGAGTACAGGCTGGCCTACGCGGACAACGCCGACTTCGCCGCCTTCGTGGCATCGGACGCGCGGCTCGCCCTCGGCGTCGCGCCGCTGCACGAAGGCTTCGTCCTGCGCGAGCTCGGGCTGGCCGTCGTCACGGAGACCGAGCTCTACGCCTCCAGCCCGCGGCGGCTGCGCGGCAAGCAGCGCGAGCGCGCCTCCAGCGTCGAGGCGATGATCCGCGACCTCGCGGAGCTGCGCGTGGGCGATCCGGTGGTGCACGTCGAGCACGGCATCGGCCGCTACCTGGGCCTGGAGACGATGAACCTGGGCGAAGGGGCGACCGAGTTCCTGCGCCTCGAGTACGCCAACGCGGCGAGCCTCTACGTCCCGGTGGCGCAGCTGCACCTGATCGGCCGCTACAGCGGAGCGGATCCCGACGCCGCGCCGCTGCACCAGCTCGGCGGGGCCGACTGGGACAAGGCGCGGAAGAAGGCGGCGAAGCAGGTGCGCGACACCGCCGCCGAACTGCTGAACCTCTATGCGCTGCGCGCAGCGCGCAAGGGCCACGCGTTCGAGTTCAGCCAGCACGACTACGAGGCGTTCGCCGACGGATTCGGCTTCGAGGAGACGCCCGACCAGCAGGCGGCCATCGACGCCGTGCTGAAGGACATGAGCGCCGGCTTCCCGATGGACCGGCTGGTGTGCGGGGATGTCGGCTTCGGCAAGACCGAAGTGGCGTTGCGCGCCGCGTTCGCGGCGGTCGCCGGCGGCAAGCAGGTCGCGGTCCTGTGTCCGACCACGCTGCTCGCCGAGCAGCACGTCGAGACGTTCCGCGACCGTTTCGCCGAGTGGCCGGTCAAGGTGGTGGAGCTGTCGCGCTTCCGCTCGGCAAAGGAAGTCGAGGAAGCGATCGCGGGGATCGCCAGGGGCACGGTCGACGTCGTGATCGGAACGCACAAGCTGCTGTCCAACGACATCCGCTACGCGAACCTCGGGCTGGTCATCATCGACGAGGAACACCGTTTCGGCGTGCGGCAGAAGGAGCGCTTCAAGGCGTTGCGCGCCGAAGTGGACGTCCTGACGCTGACCGCCACGCCGATACCGCGCACCCTGGCGCTGTCGCTCGAGGGAATCCGGGAGTTTTCCGTCATCGCGACCGCCCCGCAGCGGCGGCTCGCGATCAAGACGTTCGTGCGCAAGGAGTCGGCCAGCCTGGTGCGCGAGGCGGTGCTGCGCGAGCTCAAGCGCGGCGGCCAGGTGTACTTCCTGCACAACGAGGTCGATACGATCGAGAACCGGCGCGCGCGGCTGGCGGAACTGCTGCCGGAAGCACGCATCGAGATCGCCCACGGCCAGATGGGGGAACGCGACCTCGAGCGGGTGATGCGCGACTTCTACCACCAGCGCTTCAACGTCCTGCTGTGCTCGACGATCATCGAGACCGGAATCGACGTGCCGACCGCGAACACGATCATCATCCATCGCGCCGACAAGTTCGGACTGGCACAGCTGCACCAGCTGCGCGGCCGGGTCGGCCGCTCGCACCACCAGGCTTATGCCTACCTGATGGTCCCCGACGAGGGTGGACTGACGAAGAACGCCGAAAAGCGCCTGGAGGCGATCCAGAACCTCGAGGAACTCGGCAGCGGGTTCTATCTCGCGATGCACGACCTGGAGATCCGTGGCGCAGGCGAGGTGCTCGGCGAGAACCAGAGCGGCAACATGCACGAGGTCGGCTTCGACCTGTACACGCAGATGCTCAACGCCGCCGTGCGCGCGCTGCGCTCGGGCCGGGAGCCGGACCTGCTCGCGCCGCTCGCGGCCGTCACCGAGATCAACCTGCACGTTCCGGCGCTGCTCCCGCCGGATTACGTCAACGACGTGCACCAGCGGCTGTCGATGTACAAGAAGCTCGCCAGCTGCGACGACGAGGACGACCTGATCCGGCTGCAGGAAGAACTGGTCGACCGCTATGGCAAGCTGCCGGAGCCCGGCAAGGCGCTGATCGACACGCACCGGCTGCGGCTGCTCGCCGAGCCGCTGGGCGTGAAGAAGATCGACGCGTCGGGCGATGCGATCGCCATCACCTTCGTCCCGGAGCCCTCCTTCGACACCGCGAAGCTGATCGCGCTGATGCAGAAGTCGCGCACCATGCGCCTGGCCGGCCCGACACGGCTGCGCATCGACGAGAAGACCGCGACCCTCGAGGCACGCCTGGCGCGCCTGCGGGAAGTCTTCCGTGCGCTGCGTTGACGGGCCGCTTTGCGCAGCGGCCCGGAAGGTTCACTAAACTCGGAGCGCCATGAAAGACCTCGTCCTGCTGGGCCCCAACATCGACGCCGAAGCGCTCGACACGTTCAAGGTCGTGTGCACGCCGGAGCGCATCACCACCTCGCGCCAGTCCGCCCGCTGCGCCGGCGTGCGCGACGACCCCGAGACGCGCAAGGCCGTCGCCGGCCTCGCGAGCTACTGGAAGATCGATGCCGCGTTCGTCGATCCGGCGGCGCGCCTGTCCGACTTCCGGCTGCTGGCGATGGACATGGACTCGACGCTGATCGACATCGAGAGCCTCGACGAAGTGGCCGCCTGCGCCGGCAAGGGTCCTGAAGTCGCCGCGATCACCGAGGCCGCGATGCGCGGAGAGATCGCCGACTACAAGGACAGCCTGCGCCGTCGCGTGGCGATGCTCGAGGGGACGGATGCCAACCTGCTGCAGCGGGTGCTCGACGACAAGCTGCGCCTCAACCCGGGCGCGGAGGACCTGATCCGCGCGTGCCGGAAAGCCGGCCTCAGGACGCTGCTCGTGACCGGTGGCTTCACGTTCTTCACCGACCGCATGCGCGAGCGGCTAGGGTTCGACTACACGCGCGCGAACGAACTCGAGGTCATCAACGGCCGCCTGACCGGCCGCGTGACCGGTCCGGCTGGCGGGGAGATCGTCGACGCCGACGGCAAGGCGCGCGCGCTTGCCGAGGCGTGCGAGCATCTCGGATGCTCGACCGGTCGCTCCATCGCGATCGGCGACGGCGCCAACGACCTGAAGATGATGAAGCTCGCCGGGATCTCCGTGGCCTACCGGGCCAAGCCCGTCGTGCACCAGCAGGCCACGTACACGCTCAGCTACGCGGGCCTCGACGGCGTCCTCGCGTGGTTCGCCAATGAACCGCGCGTGATCAGCCAGCCTTCGGCGGCGTGATCCAGATGCGCTCTTCGCCCGTGTCGATGTGGACGAAGTTGCGGCCGGGATAGAAGCCCGTCCCGCCGCGGCCCAGCACGCTCGCCATGCCGGCGAGCCTGACATTCTTCACGCCGGGCACGGTGACGTCGGCGGCCTTGCCGAGCAGGTGACGCGAGGCGAGCGCCGCGCCTTCGAGCTTCTGGTTCGTGGTGCTCGTCCGGTATCCCGAGTGGATCTCGAGCGGAGCGCGGACACCGCTGTTCGCCAGCCATGCCTGCAGGCCGGCGAGCACGTCGAGGAGTCCGTGGTCGATCGGAAAGACGCGGTCGGCCTGGATGTCGCGCAAGGCCCAGCAGAGTTGCAGGTACTGATCGCGGTCGTAGCCGCGCTCGGCGCTCCAGTAGGTCGCTTCGAGTTGCTCCTTGCCGCGCACCAGCCAGATCGACCGGCGTTCGGCCAGGAGTTCCTTCAGCGCGCTGTTGGGCGCCGGTGCCTCGGGCGCGGCCGCCAGCGCAGGGGCCACGGCTGCGCAGCCCGCTGAAATCAGCAGGCGCCGCCGCCACTGGAAGAAAGCGTCAGGACTCATCGCGCGCTCGAGGACACTCCGGACTCCTGTCCGGCGGGCACGCCCGGTGCCCGCCGCTTTCGGCCGGAAAGCTTACATCCGTTCGAAGACGGCGGCGATCCCCTGTCCGCCGCCGATGCACATCGTGACAAGTGCGTAGCGGCCACCCGTCCGCTGCAGCTCGTACAGCGCCTTCACCGTGATGATGGCTCCGGTCGCGCCGATCGGATGGCCCAGCGAGATGCCGCTGCCGTTCGGATTGACCTTGTCGGCCGGGAAGCCCAGGTCCTTGGCGACAGCGCAGGCCTGCGCCGCGAACGCCTCGTTGGCCTCGATCACGTCGAGCTGCGACACCGTGATTCCCGCGCGCTCGAGCGCCTTTCGCGACGCCGGCACCGGACCGATGCCCATGTACTTCGGGTCGACCCCGGCGTGTCCGTAGGCAACGAGGCGCGCCATCGGCTTCAGTCCGCGCTTCTCGGCCACCGAGCGTTCCATCATGACGATGGCGGCCGCGCCGTCGTTGATGCCGCTCGCGTTGCCGGCCGTGACCGTTCCGTTTTCCTTGACGAAGACCGGCTTCAGCTTCGCCATGTCAGCCATCGACGTGCCTTCCCGGAAGTGCTCGTCGGTGTCGAACACGGCAGGGCCTTTCTTGCCCTTCACTTCGATCGGCAGGATCTGGCCCTTGAAGTAGCCTGCCTTGGTCGCATTGGCCGCACGGCGATGGCTCTCGACCGCCAACTGGTCCTGCTCTTCGCGCGTGATGCCCCACTTGGTGGCCACGTTCTCGGCGGTCACGCCCATGTGTACGACGTCGAACGGGTCGTGCAGCGCGCCGACCATCATGTCGATCGCCTTCATGTCGCCCATGCGCTGGCCCCAGCGGCCGCTCGGAATGATGTACGGACCGCGCGACATGCACTCCGCGCCCGCGCCAATCGCGATGTCCGCGTCGCCGAGCATGATCGTCTGCGCCGCCGACACGATCGCCTGCAGCCCGCTGCCGCAGAGCCGGTTCAGCGTGAGGCACGGGGTCTCCTTCGCCACGCCCCCGTTCACCGCCGCCACGCGCCCGAGGTACATGTCCTTCGGCTCGGTGTTGAGCACGTGGCCGAACACGACATGGCCGATCTCTTCACCGCTCACGGCGGCCCGTTTCATCGCCTCGGCCACGACCAGGGCGCCGAGTTGCGTCGGCGGCACGTCCTTCAGGCTTCCTCCAAACGTCCCGATCGGGGTCCGCACCCCGCTGACGACGACGACTTCGCGCATAGCGTTCTCCCGGAATCCAATTGTGATCAGGCGACCGCCCCCAGGGCGGTCCGGCCGACCGGCCATTCTTGCACGGGGCCAGGCCTCGCCGTTGACATGGGTTCAACCCGCCGGGCGCTCAGAACCGCGCCATCAGCCCGATCTTCGCCTCGACCTGCGTCACCGTGTCGCTCTTCAGGACGACGACGCAGCCGCCGGAGCAGAGGAAGCCACCGGAACTGTTTACTAGCGTGAAGAACCCGCGCGCCTCGGCCAGCAGTGCCACGCGGTCGCCGAGCGGCAGGTAGTAGCCGAAGCCGACGTTGATTGACGGCTTGTACTCGTTGTCGAACCCGGTCGTGCCCGGACTGAACTGCGTCACTCCCACGCCGCCGACAGCGTAGAAGCCCTGCCCGACCGCGCGATCGACGAATACGGTGCCGCCGAAGTGCAGGTGGCGGATCGTCAGGTCGAACGGCGCTGCGCCGCCGCCCGGCGTCAGCGTCGTCGACTGCTGGTTGTACAGCAGCTGCAGTTCACGTGACGCGTCGAACGGCACGCCGATGGCCACACCGAACGTCGCGCCATTCTTGACGTCGGCGCTCGCGTTGCTGGTCGCGTCGTCGATTCCGCTGGTGCCGGCGTATCCGCCGAAGAGTGTGACCGATGCCTGTGCCGCGGCTGGCGTGGCCGCGCACAGCATCGCGGCGGCGAGCGCCGGTGCAAGCAGTGCATTGGGGTTCTTCATGACCAGTGACGTTGCCACACGGGAGCCACTTCAGGCAAGGAATCCACGCGCTCCATCGCGTCGCAGAAGGCTGGATGCCGCGCGCGCAGGTGCTCGCGCATCTTCCACCACCTGGACAGGTTCGCGAAATAGATGTCGCAGACGTATGGCCGCTCGCCAAGGAAGAACGGGCCGCCCGAGTGCGCGCCGGCGACGATGTCCCATCCCAGCCTCATCCGCGCCACGGCGCCGTCCCGCACTGCCGCGCGCGAAGCGTCGTCGGTTGCGGTCGTCCAGCGCTCGGGATAGTCGGCGATGCCGACCGCGGTGTAGATCGTCGACGCGGCGAACTGCATCCAGCGCAAGCAGGAAGCGCGCTCGCGCGTGGAAGGCGCGGGCGCCCAGTCGCCGGGATGCCGCTCGAGCAGCGTCCACAGCACCGCGACGCTTTCCGTCAGGACCTCGCCGCCAGGCGTGACCAGGGTCGGCAACTGCGCGAGCGGATTGACCGTCTTCAGTTCCTCGTAGTACGGGCCGACCGGGTCCGTCCACGGTGCGGCCTCGCGCAGGTCAACGTCGAGGCCGAGCGCGCCCATCAGGACCTCAACGCTCGCGGCTCCGGAGCGCTTGCCGGTGTAGAGCGTGTAGCGGCTCGTCATGCGAGCTTCCCGTGCAGATCGTGCTCCTCGGCGCTTTCGATCGCGACGTCGACGAAGTCGCCCACGTTAACCTTGCGCCGCCCTTTCCGGACGTACACCACGCCGTCGATCTCCGGAGCATCGGCGGCGGTGCGACCGACCGCGACGGTCGGTCCGACCTCGTCGATGAGGACGCGCTGCGTCGTGCCGACCTTGCGCGCCAGCCGCGCCGCGGAGATCGCCTGCTGCACCTGCATAAAGCGCGCGCGGCGTTCCTCGCGCACCTCCTCGGGCAGCATGCCGGGCAGCGCGTTGGCCGCCGCGCCCTCGACCGGGGAATAGGCGAAGCAGCCCACGCGATCGAGCTGCGCCTCGCGCAGGAAGTCCAGCAGTTCCTCGAACTCGGCCTCGGTCTCGCCCGGGAAGCCGGCGATGAAGGTCGACCGGATCGTGATGTCGGGGCAGGCCTCGCGCCACGCGCGGATGCGCTCGATGTTCTTCTCGCCCGACGCCGGCCGCTTCATCAGCTTCAGAATGCGCGGGCTGGCGTGCTGGAACGGCACGTCGAGGTACGGCAGCACCTTGCCCTCGGCCATAAGAGGGATCACGTCGTCGACGTGCGGGTACGGATACACGTAGTGCAGCCGGACCCACGCATCGTGCGACTGCGCTAGCTGACCGAGCTCCCGCACGAGTTCGTGCATCCGGGTCTTCACGGCACGGCCGTCCACGAAGTCGAGCTTGTACCGGACGTCGACGCCATAGGCGCTCGTGTCCTGCGAGATCACCAGCAGTTCCTTCACGCCCTGCCTGACGAGGTTCCCGGCCTCGCGCACCACCTGCCCGATGGGCCGGCTCACGAGGTCGCCGCGCATCGACGGGATGATGCAGAAGCTGCAGCGATGGTTGCAGCCCTCGGAGATCTTCAGGTAGGCGTAGTGCCTGGGCGTCAGCTTGATCCCGGCCGGTGGCACGAGGTCGCTGAACGGGTCGTGCGGCTTTGGCAGGTGGCGGTGGACGTGGTCGAGCACCTCGCTCGCCGCGTGCGGGCCGGTGACCGCCAGGACTTTCGGATGGACCTTTGCGACGAGGTTCTCGCCGCCGGTGGTCTTCGCCCCGAGGCAACCAGTGACGATCACCTTGCCGTTCTCGGCCAGCGCCTCGCCGATCGCGTCGAGCGACTCCTGCACGGCGGCGTCGATGAAGCCGCAGGTGTTGACGATGACGAGGTCGGCATCCTCGTAGGTCGGACTGGTCGCGTAGCCCTCGGCGCGCAGCTGGGTGACGATCAGCTCGGAGTCGACCAGCGCCTTCGGGCAGCCGAGCGACACGAAGCCGACGGACGGCGCCGCAGCTGTGGGCGAAATCTTGCGGGGCCGCCGCGCGGCCGACGTGGCGGTCATCGGGGCGGAAGGACGCTACTTCTTGGTGTCGCCCGGGAAACCCGGGAAGCCGCTGAACATCGAGCGCGTCTGGTTCTGCATGTTCTCCTGCATCTGCACGAACATGTTCTTCGACTGCTCGAGGTAGGTCGACATCATCGACTGCATCATCGGCGACTGCATGTTGACAAACTGCGCCCACATGTCCGGCCCGATCTTGTTCGTGTCGTAGAACGCCTTGCTCTGCTCCTGCAGCTTGCTCTGGATGTCGATGAAGGCCTGGATGTTCTTCTCCAGGTACGACCCCATCATGCCCTGCATGGCATTGCCGTAGAAGCGGATCACGTGCGCGAGCATCGGCGCGCTGAACATCGGCATGCCGCCCGCCTCCTCCTCGAGGATGATCTGAAGCAGGATCTGCCGCGTCAGGTCTTCGCCGCTCTTCGCGTCGACGACCTGGAACTCTTCCTGGTCGACCACGAGCTGCTTGACGTCAGCCAGCGTGATGTAGGTGCTCGTCTGCGTGTCGTACAGCCGACGGTTCGGATACTTCTTGATCAGGCGAACGGACGTAGCCATGTCTCCTCGTTTCTCGTCGGCGCGATTGCACGGGCGGGTCCCGGTGCAATCCTCGCCCGGAACTCTGGGTGTGTTCCGGTCCATTCTAACCAGATTGACGCAGCGCAACGGACGCATTGCGCCCCACCGATCGGCGGACGTCTCTGCCAGAATCCTCGGCTGATTCCCGCCGGTCGCATTCGCCCGGTCCCCGACATACCAACGAAGGAGACGTTTCGATGCTTCGCCGTGGATTCCCGATGCACCGCCTGGCCCTCGCCGCTGCCCTCGCCTTCGCTTCCACCGCAGCCGTGGCAGGCACGGTCACCGTCATCACTTCCTTTCCGAAGGAGCTGACGGCCACCTACAAGGCCGCGTTCGAACGGGCCAATCCGGACATCAAGGTCGAGATCCTGAACAAGAACACGGTGGCCGGCATCGCCTTCGTCCGCGAAACCGCGGCGGGCCAGCGTCCCGACGTGTTCTGGGCCTCCGCGCCGGACGCGTTCGAGGTGCTGAAGCGCGACAACCTGTTGCAGCCCGCGCCCGACGTCGACAACAAGGCGATTCCCGCAAAGATCGGCAACTATCCGATCAACGACCCGAAGGGCTTCTACAAGGGCCAGGCGCTCGCGGGCTACGGGATCATGTACAACACCCGCTACCTGAAGGCGAACAAGCTGGTCGCGCCGAAGGAGTGGGACGACCTGCTGAAGCGCGAGTGGTACGGCCACGTCGCCATGACCTCGCCGTCGCGCTCCGGCACGATGCACCTCACGGTCGAAACCATCCTGCAGGGCGAAGGCTGGGACGCCGGCTGGAGCAAGATCCTGCAGATGGCCGGCAACAGCGCGCAGGTCACCGAGCGCAGCTTCGGCGTGCCGGACGGCATCAACAACGGGCAGTTCGGCGCCGGCCCCGTGATCGACTTCTTCGGCCTTGCGGGCAAGTACTCCGGCTTCCCGGTCGACTTCGTCTATCCGGCGATGACATCGATCGTCCCGGCCAACATCGCGCTGATCGCAGGAGGAAAGAACACGCCCGAAGCGAAGAAGTTCGTCCAGTTCACGCTGAGCCAGCAGGGCCAGGAACTGCTGCTCGATCCGAAGATCTCGCGGCTGCCCGTGCTCGCGTACGCGAGCTTCGGCAACAAGATCCCGGCGGGCTATCCGGATCCGCAGACGATCGTGAAGCGCGCCAAGGTGAACTTCAACGCCGACCTGTCGGAGGACCGCTACGCGCTCGTGCACTCGCTGTTCGACCAGACCATCACGTTCCGGCTGAAGGAGTTGCAGGCGGCCACGAGGGCGATCCACGAAGCGGAGGCGAAGCTGGCGGGCCGTCCGAACCCCCAGGCCGCCGAACTGCTCAAGCAGGCGCGCTCCGCGGCGTTCACGCCCATCGTGTCGTCGTCGCTGGCCGGCCAGGCCGAGTTCCTGAAGCTGTTCGCGTCGAACAAGAAGGAAGTCGCGGTCTCGAAGCAGATCACCGGGCTGGAGGAAAGCTGGAACCGCAAGGCGCGCGAGAACTACGCAAAGGCGGTGGAACTCGCGCAGCAGGCTGCGGCACTGGCCAAGTAAGAGCGCGTGGCGTTGATCCTCGACGCCGACGCGGCGCCCCGCCTCGGTGCCCGCGAGCGACTGCGCCGGCACCTGGGCGCTTCCTGGCGATCGTTCCTCGTCCTGGGAGCCATTTCCGCATTCCTGCTCGCGCTGCTGCTGATCCCGGTCGGCACGGTCTTCGTCACGGCGTTCCGCGACGGCGACGGCTCCTTCACGCTCGGCCACTTCGGGACGTTCTTCTCGACGGGCCTGATGCGCGAGTCATTCGGCAACTCGCTGTACGTGGCGACGGCGAGCGTGTTCTTCGCCTCGCTGATCGCGGTGCCGCTGGCGTACATCACGGTCCGCTTCCAGTTCCGCGGCGCGCTGCTGATCCAGACGCTGGGCATCCTGCCGCTGATCATGCCGCCCTTCGTCGGGGCGGTCGCGATGCAATTGATCTTCGGACGCTCGGGCGCGGTCAACCTCCTGCTCGACGAGCACCTCGGGTGGTCGCTGCCGATCATGCAGGGCCTCACCGGCGTGATCTTCGTCCAGACGCTGCACTACTTCCCGTTCATCCTGATGAACCTGATCGTCGCGCTGCGGGCGATCGACGGCGCAATGGAGGAAGCGGCGCTTAACCTCGGCGCCAGGGGCTGGCGGCTCTTCGCTCGCGTGGTGTTCCCGCTGGCGATGCCCGGCTACCTCGCCGGCGCTGCGCTCGTGTTCGTGAAGGTGTTCGACGATCTCGGCACGCCCCTGGTGCTCGGCCAGACCAACATGCTGGCGCCGCAGGCGTACCTGCGAATCACGCAAGTCGGCCTCGAGGACCCGCTCGGCTACGTGATCAGCGTGATCATGATCGCCTTCTCGATCCTCGCGCTGTGGCTGTCGGTGCGCGTGATGAAGGGCAAGGATTACTCGACCCTGCAGAAAGGGGGCGCCGGCATCGCGAAGCGACGGCTGAAGCCGTGGGAATCCGCGCTGGCCTATGGCGTGATCCTCCTGGTGCTGCTGGTCGTGCTGAGCCCGCATCTCGGCCTTCTGCTGCTGTCGTTCGCGCGGATGTGGAGCTTCTCGGTGCTGCCCGAGGCATGGACGCTGGCGAACTACGCCACCGTGTTCCAGGATTCGAGCGGCATGATCCGCAACACGCTGCTGTACTGCGGCCTGGCGGCGCTCATTGACGTTGTGATCGGCACCACCATCGCGTACCTGATCCTGCGCACCAGGATCCCCGGTCGGCAGTGGCTCGACTTCGTCGCGAGCGCGGCGATCGCGGTGCCGGGCATCGTGCTGGCGATCGGGTACCTGCGCACGTTCCAGACCTTGGAGCTGTGGGGCGTGCCGGTCACCCAGACCTGGATCCTGATCATGCTGGCGTACTCCGTGCGACGACTGCCCTATGCGCTGCGCTCGTGCATGGCGGCGCTGCAGCAGATCAACGTGTCGCTCGAGGAAGCCGCCGAGATGCTGGGCGCGAGCAAGTGGCGCAGCGTCCGCCGCATCGTCATTCCGTTGATGGCCGGCGGCATCCTCGCCGGGTTCGTATCGAGCTTCATCACGGCGGCCGTGGAGTTGTCCGCCACGATCCTGCTCGTCGTGAAGGAATCGCAGGCGCCGATGAGCTATGGCATCTACCTGTACATGCAGTCGGTATCCGGGCGCGGCCCGGGCGCGGCACTGGGCGTCCTGCTGGTGCTCACCGTCGCGGTCGGCACCTACCTGTCGCACCTGCTCGTCGAGCGGGCCAACAAGACTCTGGAGCACGCACGATGAAGGCGGTCGCGGTGGAATGCATCGGCATCGGTCTCGCGTACGGCACCAACCAGGTGTTGCGCGACATCACGCTGAAGATCGAGCCGGGCGAGTTCTTCGCGCTGCTCGGCCCGTCGGGATCTGGCAAGTCGACGCTGCTGCGGCTGATCGCCGGCTTCAACCAGCACAACCGCGGCCGGCTCCTCGTCGACGGCCGCGACATCACGGGAGTGCCGCCGCACGCACGCAACATCGGCATGGTGTTCCAGAGCTATGCGCTGTGGCCGCACCTGACCGTCTACGACAACGTGGCGTTCGGCCTGGTCGAGCGCCGGGTGGCCCGCGACGAAATCCGGCGCCGGGTGGGCGAGGCGCTCGCCCTCGTCGGCCTGACCGACTACGCGCAGCGGCGCCCCAACCAGTTGTCTGGGGGCCAGCAGCAACGAGTGGCGCTCGCGCGCACGATCGTGATCGAGCCGCAGGTGCTGCTGCTCGACGAGCCGCTGTCGAACCTGGACAAGAGGCTGCGCGAGCAGATGCGACTGGAACTGAAGCGCCTGCAGCGCAAGCTCGGCATCACGACGATCTTCGTCACGCACGACCAGGAGGAAGCGATGACGACCGCGGACCGCATGGCGGTGCTCGACGGCGGCGTGCTGCAGCAGGTGGGCTCCCCGCGCGATCTCTACGACGCGCCGGTCAACCGCTTCGTGGCGGAATTCGTGGGCAGCACGAACGTGCTGCCCGGGCGCGGCGACCCGGACCGCAACATCTTCGTCGCCGATGGTCTCGGGGACCTGCCGCTGCAGTCGCCCGGGAATGGCCGGACCATCTCGGTGCGACCCCACGCGCTGACCGTCGCCGCCGCCCGCGACGACAGGCACGTGTGGTTCGACGGCGAGGTCAGGGAGAGCGAGTTCCTCGGCGAGTTCACGCGATACGCGGTGCAGGTCGGGGAAAGCCTGCTGACCGCCGACACGCCGCATCTTTCGACCACGCCCATCTACCCGCCAGGCAGCCGCGTCCAGGTCGGCATCGATCCGGCCGAGCTGCGGCTGCTGCCGTGACGCGTCCCCGCCTTCAGCAAGGCAAACGGCCCCGAGGGGCCGTTTGCCTTTCGTTCAGGTCGCTCGGCGAGGCAGGCTTGATCGCCGGGTCGACCGCCAGCGGGATCACCTCGACGGTCGCCGAGATGCGCACGGCCTCGACCAGCGTGACCCTGCCGCAACCGCCTGATCGAAGTCAGCGATGCCGCTCGAGCTTCGCGACGATGGCTTCACACCGCTGCCGATCGCGGGCATCCGCCGCGCCAGGCAGGCCGGCCCACCTGAGCAGCACATCCGCGGCGCTCGCAGCGCCGCCCGAGGCGGTTCGCTTGAAGCGGTCCCGCAACTCGCGGACCTGCACCGCCAGGCGCTCCTTCTGGAGGTCGCCCGGGCTCGGGATGCCGAGCATCAGTTCGAGTTCGAGCAGCGCATCGCGACGCTCGGGGGCGCAATCCCGGATCCGTTCGACGTGGTCGTAGCGCGCGTCCTCGTCACCGAGCGCACGCAGCGCGGCATCGCGGCGCCCGGCCAGCCTGCTCTCCCAGTCGGCGGACAGCGGCGGTAGCGCGGACCAGCGCTGCTGCACGCCCTCTGCCGCGACGGAATCGGCATCGCCTTCCTTCATTGCAAGGGCATCGAGCTCTTCGCACAGCCGTTCCCGCGCGAGCCGCGTCTCCCACACCGCCGCTTCGGTGCGCCGACCGCGTCCGCGCAGCAACTCCTCGACGGCGGTGCGCGCGCGCCTGAAGCGCGCGTCGATCGCGGCGGGCACAGGGCCGCTCTCCGCGATCGCCTTGCGCCACTGCTCCTGCGCATCGCGCTGGACGCGTCGAATCTCCGCTTCGTCCGCATCGTCTGCCTGCGCCAGCTGCTCCAGCTGCTCGCACGGCGCCTCGAACGCGCGGCGCTGGAGCTGCTTGCGGTGGTCCTCTTCCTTGCGCGAGCCGACGCGGGCCTCGAAGGCCGCCTTGCAGGCCGTGCGGAAGCGCTCCCACAATGCGCGTTCATCGCGCTGCTGCAGGACGACCGACTTCGCGTGCGCCTGCCAGCGGGCCTGCAGGTCCTTGATCCGGGCAGGCAGGTCGCGCTCCGTGCCCTTCGCCGCCAGCGCCTCGGCCTCGGCGATGAACGCCTCGCGTTCCTGCCTCGCCTGCCGGCGTGCCGCCGACAGCGCGTCGTGCAGCGGGGCCAGCGTCGCCTTCAACCGGGCATCGAGCTTCTTCCAGGCGCCCGGATCGACGCTGCCGAGGGTCGTGCCGCGCCAGGTCGACTCGGTCTCGCGTAACCAGCGCTCCATCGCGCGCCAGTCGCGCGGCTCGCCGAGCAGCGTCGGCACATGGGCGTCGGCGCCGGCGATGAAGTCCTCGCGTTGCCGGCGGGCCTGCTTGTGCAGCGCCGCCTGCTCCGCGAAGTGCCGCGCTGCCGGCGCATAGGCGCGCTCGCAGGCACCGTCGAAGCGTTCCCACAACGGCTTCGGAACGCCGGCGTGCTGCTCGTCGAGCTTTTTCCACTCGGCGCGCAACTGCTGCACTTCGCGCGCCAGCGCGGTGGCGGCGAGAGTCTTCTGCGGGAGGGCTTCGGCGCGTTCGCACAGCTGGACGCGCGCGCTCTGCTGGCCGAACTTCTCCCACTTCTCGAGCTCGGTCAGCTGCTGCACGACGCGGCTCAGCCGTTGAATGGACGGCTTCGGCAACACGCCCGCCTGCAGCTTGAGTCCGCGCGTGCGGTCGGCGGCCGCGCGCGCCTGCTGCAGCTGTCCCGCCGCCAGCGCCTGCTCGGCCTCGTGCAGCGCCGCGTGCAACTGGTGGCGCGCCGCGACCTCTTCGTGCTGGCTGGCGCGCACGACCGCGTCGTGCCGTTGCCGGATCACGAGCACCGCCGCTTCGAACCGCTGTGTCAGCGCCGGCGTCCGACCCGCCGCGTCGATGGCTTGCCAGCGGGTGGGCAGCTGCGCGTCGTCAATCGTCGTGTCGGCGGCGAGCTGCTCGGCCTCCGTCACCAGCGCCTCGGCCGCTGCCAGCGCCGGCGCCGCCTGCTCCCACTGAGTGATCAGCTGCGCTGCCTGGCCGAGCCGGGCAAGGGCTTCGGCATCGTCATCCTGTGCCGCCTCGGACTGCAGCTCGGCCAGCGTCTCGCGCAGCGCGGGCAGTCCAGCGATCGACGCCTGGGACTCCAGCGACGCGAGCCAGCCGTTGAGCCGCTGCTCGAAGCGCGTGTGCGCACGCTGTTCCTCGAGATCGCGGTCGAAGCGCTCCTTCATCCTCCGGCCGATCTCGTCCCAGCGCGCGCGTCGCTCGTCGTCATCGCCCAGCGCCAGAGCATTCCAGCGCCGGTCGAGCTCGACGGCCGCCATCACGATGGGACCGGGCCGCGCCACGAGGGCCTCGGCCTCCGCGAGCAGCGCATCGGCTGCGCTGGCACTCTCGATGCGCCGGTGGATGGCGTCGAGCCGCTCGCGCGCCAGCCGGGCGACGCCGCGATCCTTGTCGATCGAGCCCTTCAGCAGCCGGCGCAGGGGCTCGACCGAGTGGACCCGCTCGGCGGCGGCGATCCTCACCGACGCGTGCTCGGCGGCGAGCGCCACCCGCGCCAGCTCGTCCTCGCTGCCGATTCCATTGATCGCCGCGCGGCGGCGCTCGTCGTCCTGCGTGCGCAGCACGACCTCCGCGCGCACCTCGTCCGTGCACTCGGGGGTGTCGAGGATGGCCTGCGCCGCGGCCGCATCGGGCGAGTTGGCCAGCAGGTTCGCCAGGCCCGAAACGATGGCCGCACGGGTACCGGGTTCGCGCTCGGTCTGCAGGGACGCAAGCAGGGCTGCCGGACTGCCGCAACGCCCGGCCGCCGCCGCCCGCACGTCCGCCGACGGGTCGGCGGCGAGCATCTGCGCCAGCACCGGAGAGTCCGGCGCCAGCGCGCCGATGCCGAGCACCCGCTGCGCCGGATCGGCGTGCTCGTGAAGGCGGCTACCGAAGAACAGTTTGTCTAGCAAGGTCGGATCGAAACCAGTTGAGGGTCCGGCAGGGCGCGTTCAGAGACGTTCGCATGTGCTGGAAGATGAGTGGGCTCGAGGTCGAAAAAAGGGCGCCGCTGGAGGCGCCCCGGTTTCGTCCCGAGTGCGGGGCGAGCCTAGCCCATGTGGAGGCCGCCGTTGCAGGAGAACTCGGCGCCGGTGGTGAACCCCGAGTCGTCGGTCGCGAGCCATCCGCAGATCGAACCGATCTCCTCGGCCTTGCCCAGCCGCTTTACGGGAATGGTCTGGATGATCTTCTCGCGCACGTCCTCGCGCACGGCCATCACCATGTCGGTGGCGATGTAGCCCGGCGCCACGGTGTTGACTGTCACGCCCTTGCTCGCCACCTCGAGGGCCAGCGCCATCGAGAAGCCGTGCATCCCCGCCTTGGCGGCCGAGTAGTTCGTCTGCCCGAACTGCCCCTTCTCGCCGTTGACCGACGAAATGTTGATGACGCGGCCCCAGCCCTTGTCCATCATGCCGTCGATCACCTGCTTGGTGACGTTGAAGAGGCTGTTCAGGTTGGTGTCGATCACCGCGCGCCAGTCCTCGAGCGACATCTTGCGGAACACGCCGTCGCGCGTGATGCCGGCATTGTTGACCAGGATGTCCGGATTGCCGTGCTCGGCCTTGACCTTGTCGAACGCGTCCTTGGTGGACTGCCAGTCGGCGACGTTGCCGACCGACACGTGGAAGGTGTAGCCGTCCGCCTTCTGCTCCGCGATCCACTTGTTGAAGTCGCGCGTCGGGCCGCAGCCGGCGATCACCTTGAAGCCCATGTCATGGAACTTGCGGCAGATGGCCGTGCCGATGCCGCCCATCCCGCCTGTCACGTATGCCACTCTCGTCATCTTGTCGTCTCCTGATCCTGCTGGTTGGTTTCTTCTTCTGCGACCGAAGCCGATGCCTCGACCCTTGGTTCAAAACGCGGGCACGGGACGTGACGCGGTCCCCTGCCCGCTTCCGCTCATCGTTCGACTGCCAGGGCAACGCCCATTCCACCGCCGATGCACAGCGACGCCAGTCCCTTCTTCGCGTTGCGCCGCTTCATCTCGTGTAGCAGCGTCACGAGGATGCGGCAACCGGAGGCGCCGATCGGGTGACCGAGCGCGATCGCGCCGCCGTTCACGTTGATCTTGCTGGTGTCCCAGCCCATGTCCTTGTTCACCGCGCACGCCTGCGCCGCGAACGCCTCGTTGATCTCCATCAGGTCGACCTGCTCGGCCGTCCAGCCCGCCTTCTTCAGCGCCTTGCGCGACGCCGGCGCGGGGCCCATGCCCATCACCTTCGGGTCGACGCCGGCCGAGGCAAAGGCCTTGATGCGCGCCAGCGGCACCAGGCCGAGTTCGCTGGCCTTCGCTTCGGACATCACGAGCACCGCGGCGGCGCCGTCATTGATGCCGGAGGCGTTGCCCGCCGTGACCGAGCCCTGCTTGTCGAACGCCGGCTTCAGTCCGCCGAGCGCTTCCTCGTTCGACTTGCGGTTGATGAACTCGTCCTGGTCGAACACGACCGGGTCGCCCTTGCGCTGCGGGATCAGCACCGGGACGATCTCGTCCTTGAAGCGCCCGGCGTCCTGCGCCGCGGCCGCCTTCTGCTGCGACGCGACCGCGAACTTGTCCTGCTGCGCGCGATCGATGCCGTACTCCTTCGCGACGTTCTCGGCCGTGATGCCCATGTGGTACTGGTTGTACACGTCCCACAGGCCGTCGACGATCATGCTGTCGATGATCTTGGCATCTCCCATGCGGAAGCCGTCGCGCGAGCCCTGCATCACGTGCGGCGAGGCGCTCATGTTCTCCTGCCCGCCGGCCACGACGATCTCGGCGTCGCCGTTGGCGATCGCCTGCGCGGCCAGCATCACGGCCTTCAGCCCCGAGCCGCACACCTTGTTGATCGTCATCGCGGGCACCGTCACCGGCAGCCCCGCCTTGATCACCGCCTGGCGCGCCGGGTTCTGGCCCACGCCGGCCGTCAGCACCTGGCCCATGATCACTTCGTCGACCTGGTCGGGCTTCACGCCGGCGCGCGCCAGCACTTCCTTGATGACGATGGCGCCGAGCTCCGATGCGGGAACCTTGGCCAGCGAACCGCCGAACTTGCCGATCGCGGTGCGTGCGGCGGCAACGATGACTGCATTGGACATCTGTCTCTCCTCAGGCTTTCTCTTTGACGTAGCGACCGGGCGCAGGCTCGATCACCTTGTGTTTCGCGCTGCCGTACTGCCTCGGCGCAGGCTTCATCGGTCCGCCGAACTTCGACAGCCACTTGCTCCAGTCGACCCACCAGCTGCCGGGATGCTCGATTGCGTCGTGCAGCCAGGCTTCGGAGTTGGCCGGAAGCTTGTCGTCGCCTCCGGTCCAGAAGCTTCGCTTGTTCTTCGACGCCGGGTTGATGCTGCCGGCGATGTGGCCGCTCGCGCCGAGCACGTAGCGCACGCCGCCGGCCTTGCCGCCGCCGGGCATCAGCCGCGCCGACGCGTAGGCCGCCTTCCACGGCACGATGTGGTCCTCGCGCGCCGCGAACACGTAGGTCGGCACCTTGATCCGGTTCAGGTCGATCGGCTGGCCGCAGCACGTCAGCTTGTTCGGGACGCGCAGGTTGTTCTCGAGGTACATGTTCCGCAGGTACCAGGTGTACATCGGCCCCGGCAGGTTGGTGCTGTCGCCGTTCCAGTACAGCAGGTCGAATACCGGCGGCTGCTTGCCCTCGAGGTAGTTGTTGACGACGTAATTCCAGATCAGGTCATTGGGGCGCAGGCTGTTGAACGTGCTGGCGAGTTCGCGCCCAGGCATCAGCCCGCCCTTCGCGAGCTGCTGCTCGCGCCGGTGCACCTGCTGCTCGTCGATGAACACGTCGAGCACGCCCGTGTCCTCGAAGTCGAGCAGCGCCGTCATCAGGGTCACGCTGGCGACCGGTTCCTCGCCACGGGCGTACATCACGGCGAGCGCGTTGGCGATGATCGTGCCGCCGACGCAGAAGCCGAGGATGTTGATCTGCTTCTCGCCGCTGATCTCCTGGAGCACGTGGATCGCGCGGATTGCGCCCTCCTCGAGATAGTCGTCCCACGTGACCTTGGCCTCGGAGGGCTGCGGGTTCTTCCAGGACACCACGAACACCGTGTGGCCCTGCTCCGCCGCGTAGCGGATGAACGAGTTCTCGGGCTGCAGGTCGAGGATGTAGTACTTGTTGATGCAGGGCGGAACGAGCAGGAAGGGACGCGAAAACACCCTAGGTGTCAACGGCTTGTACTGGATCAGCTGGAACAGCCGGTTCTCGTAGACGATCGCGCCCTCGCTGGTCGCCACGTTACGGCCGACCTCGAACGCCGTCTCGTCGGTCTGCGTGATCTTGCCGCGCTGCAGGTCGCCCAGCAGGTTCCCGAGGCCGGCCTTCAGGCTCTCGCCGCCGGTCTCGAGCAGCGTCTGCTGCGCCTTCGGGTTGGTCGCCAGGAAGTTCGAGGGCGAGGACGCCTCGACCCACTGCTGCACGGCGAACTTGACGCGCTTCTTGGTCTTGCGATCCATCTCGACCGCGTCGGCCATCTTGTTCAGGAACTCGGCGTTGAGCAGGTACGCGCGGGCATACAGCGAGGCGAGCGAGTTCTTCTGCCACGCCGGGTCGGCGAAGCGCGGGTCCTTGATCGGCTCGCTCGCCTTGTCCGGATGCTCGAAGAACGATGTCCACATCGAGCCCATGCGCTGCAGGTAGTCCTGCTGCATGTCGAGCAGGCGCTGCGGCGACAGCGGCATCATCGCATTCGCAGCGCTCTCGCCCGACGGCGCGAACCAGGGCAGCGGAAGCCCGAACGGCTCCGAATGCCCGTGTGCCGTCGTCGCCGCCTCTTGCCGTGCGTGAGCCGGCTGATCCACGCCCTCCGCGCTCACGTCGCCCCGCGCCGCGACAGCCGCCCGGGCCGGGGTCTTCGCGGATCGCGCCGCCCCCTCGGGTTTCGCGCGACGCGCGGCCGGCGCGGCTGCCTTGCGGGATCGGGGGGATCGACCCGCCGTCTTGCGTGTTGCCATCTCCATACCTCCGTGAGTGTCCCGCTCGTCAGCACCGGCGCGATTGACGCCCGATTCTCCGCGGCCGGGCGCTGGGGGTCAAACCGGGCTTCCGCTCCGTTGATGCGAGTCACGACCGCGTCACTTCACGCGGGGTCGATCCAGAGGAGCGCTGCATGGCGTCCGGTCACGCGGTCGCGTCGGAAGCTGTAGAAACGGTCCGGGGCACTGTATGTGCACTCCGTTGCCCCGTGCACCCGGGTAACACCCACCTCCCGCAGCGCCTGTCGCCCCAGCGCGAAGAGGTCCGCCAGGTACTTGGCTCCGCGCGGCCGGAAGGCCTCCGCGGCGCCGGGTAGCGTTCCAGCCATGGCCGCGAGCACTTCCGGGCCGACCTCGAAGTGCGCAGGGCCGATCGCGGGCCCCAGGTAAGCGACCAGTTCCGCCTCGCCCGCACCCAGTGCAGCGCGCATCGCGCGGACTGTGGCCTGGACGACGCCGGACGCCACGCCGCGCCAGCCGGCGTGCGCCACGCCCACGCAGCGCCCATCGACGTCGGCTAGCAGCACCGGCATGCAGTCCGCGATCGTCACGGCCACCACGACGCCCGGCGTCATCGTGAACGCGGCGTCGGCCTCGGGCGGCGCACTCACGTCGTCGGCGCAGACGACGGTCGGCCCGTGGACCTGCTTCAGCCAGCGCGGCTCGGACGGCAGCGCTGCCCGCAACCGCGCGCGGTTTTCGCGGACAGCGTCGGGCGCGTCGCCGGCCAGGAAGCCGAGGTTCATGCCGCCCGTCCCCGACGGCGGCGCGCCCCAGGTTCCGGTCGAAACGCCGCCCGCGCGGGTGGTGATCAGCGCGCGCACGCGGCGGCTGACCGGCCAGTCAGGCCGGATCCAGCCCGGATCCGCCTCGTTCACCGGACTACCCTCGCGCTGGGCGCTTGGAATGAGCGCTTCGGAGCGGCCGTGCGCGCTCGCGGGACAACCCCTCGCGCTTCGCGCGCCGGGATGAGCGCTTCGGAGCGGCCGTGCGCGCTCACGGGACGACCCCTCGCGCTTCGCGCGCCGGGATGAGCGCTTCGGAGCGGCCGTGCGCGCTCACGGGCGCTCCTCGAACACGCGGGTCGGCGCACCGAGCGGCCCGAAACCCAGCTGGGTCATCAGGTCCGCGAGATCGGCGGGCGGGGTGCGGAACCACGTCATCTCGCGGCCGGTCGCCGGGTGGATGAGCCCGAGCCGGCTCGCGTGCAGCGCCTGCCGGGCGAAGCCTCGCCACGCGCGAGGATCGGCCGCGCGACCGGGCAGCCCGCGCCGATAGACCGGATCACCGACGAGCGGGTGTCCGATGTACTCCATGTGCACCCGGATCTGGTGCGTCCGCCCGGTGTCGAGCCGGCAGGCGATCCATGACAGGCGTACGGTCCCGTCCTGCGCCGACGCGACCACGGCGAAGCGCGTCCGCGCCGCTCGCGCGCTCGACGCGTGGCTGACCCGGAAGCGCAGCGGATTGCGCGCGTCGCGTCCGATCGGCGCTTCGACCGTGCCGGTGGAATTCGGCACGCCCAGCACGACGGCCCAGTACTCGCGTGTCACCGAGCGTTCCTGCAACTGGCGGACCAGGTGCGCCTGTGCCGCGAGCGTCTTCGCCACAACCATCAGGCCCGACGTGTCGGCATCCAGGCGATGCACGATGCCGGCGCGCGGAACGTCGAACAGCTGGGGCGAGTGCGCGAGCAGCCCGTTGAGCAACGTGCCGCTCCAGTGGCCGGCCGCAGGATGGACCACGAGCCCGGGCGGCTTGTCGACGACGAGGATGGCGCTGTCCTCGTGGACGATCGCGAGCGGCATGGGCTCCGCGACGTAAGCCTTCGCATCCGGCGCCGGCTGGGGCTCGATCACGATCAGGTCGCCGAGGACCAGTTCGTGGCGCTGGCGCACCGTGGCGCCGTTCACGCGCACCGCGGCGTCTGCCACCCACTGCTGCAACCGGCTGCGCGACACGTCGGGCATCAGCTCCGCCAGCGCCTTGTCGAGCCGGCTGCCGGCGTGGCGCGCATCGACGCTGAAGCGCAACGCGAAGTCGCCCGCATCCGCGTCGGCGTCGTCGATTTCCTCGGGCGGAGCGGCCATCACCGGACGATATACTGCGCGGAGTCAGGAGGATTCATTTCGCATGGTCGCCAATCAGAACCGCGGACCGGGCCGCTGGTGGTCGCGCCTCGCGCTGCTGCTTGCGGCTTCGATGCTGGCCGGCTGCAGCTGGTTCAACGTCGACTTCGGCCCAAGGGACGAGACGGCCAAGTGGGACGCCGACAAATTGTACGCAGAGGCCCGGGCGGAACTGTCGAACGGCGCCTGGCAGCGGGCGCGCGAGTTGTTCCAGAAACTGGAGGCGCGCTATCCGTTCGGGCGTCACGCGCAGCAGGCCCTGATGGAGATCGCCTACACGTACTACAAGGAAGGCGAGACGGCCCAGGCGATCCAGGCCGCCGACCGCTTCATCCGCCAGTACCCGAATCACCCCAACATCGACTACGTCTACTACCTCAAGGGCCTGGCCTCGTTCAACGAGGATCTGGGATTCATCGGGCAGCTGCTGAACCAGGACATTTCCGAGCGCGATGCGAAGGCCGCGCGCGAGGCCTTCGACGCGTTCAAGGACCTCGTGAACCGCTTCCCGGAGAGTCGCTACGCCGAGGACGCCCGCGCCCGCATGCGCTTTCTCGTCAACGCCCAGGCGCAGGCCGAGTTGAATGTGGCGAAGTTCTACTACTCGCGCAAGGCCTACCTCGCGGCGATCCAGCGCTCGCAGACGGTTGTGCGCGACTTCCAGCGCACGCCCGCCGTCGAGGAGGCGCTCTCCCTGATGGCACGCTCGTACGAGGCGCTGCAACTGAAGGACCTGCAGTCGGACACTGAACGCGTCCTCGCGGCGAACTTTCCGAACAGCCGCTACCTGCAGCAACAGAAGAAGTAGTCAGGCCGCCAGCGTTCCTTCGTCCCGCGGGGCGCACAGGAACGCGATCGCACCGGCCTCGCTGCGCGTCCGTGCAAATGGCGGCAGGCTCGCGAGCACGGTCTTTCCGTAGCTCTTCGACACCAGTCGCTCGTCGACGATCATCAGCACGCCACGGTCGTTCTCGTCGCGGATCAACCGGCCCGCGCCCTGCTTCATCAGCATCACCGCTTCGGGCAACTGGTACTCGCTGAAGGCGTTGCGGCCGATCCGCTTCAGGTGGCGGATCTTGGCTTCCACGACCGGATCGTCCGGCGGCGCGAACGGCAGCTTGTCGATGACCACCAGCGACAGCGCCTCGCCGCGGATGTCGATGCCTTCCCAGAAACTGACGCTGCCGACCAGCACGGCGTTGCCGGCGGCGCGGTAGGCGTCGATCAGCGCGCGGCGCGTGCTCGCACCCTGGACGAGCAGCGGCAGGTCGAGGCTCTCGCCCGCGATCAGCTGGCCGAGCCGCTGCGCCACGCGGTCCACCGCGCGCAGCGTGGTGCAGAGCACGAAGGCGCGGCCGCCGTTGGCGCGGATCAACGGCCATGCCGCCTCGGCGACGTGTTCCGGGAAGCGCGGGTCCGACGGCGGCGGCAGGTTCTTCGGCAGGTACAGCAGGCCCTGTCGCTGGAAGTCGAACGGACTGTCCCAGCGCGCGGTCACGCAGCTCTCGATGCCGAGTTCGGCGAGGAAGTGGTCGAACCGGCCCGCGGTGGTCAGCGTGGCCGATACGAGGATCCACGGCTGGTGCAGCGTTGCGCGCACGCGCGCCAGCGCCTGGCCGGGCGCGAGTGGGGTCTTGTTGAACTGCGCGCCGTGCTGCGAGACGGAGATCCAGCGCACCGACAGGTCCTCGTCGGGCGCCTCGCCCTGCGGCGACGTCTCGTCCAACGCGCGCTTCCAGTCCAGCACCTGCCGGCGCAGCTCGCCGAAGCGGTTCGCGAGCAGGTCGAGCTCGCCGTCCCGCACGCGGTTGATCTCCAGCGCGCGCACGACGTCGGCGGCTGCGTCGTCGAGCCCCTGCACGCTGTCGCGCAGCGCGTCGGGTCGCCGGATGCGCTCGAGCGGCGTCCGCGAACCGGCCACGAGTCCGCATTCGGCCAACGCCAGCCGCACGTCGCGCACCGCGCGCTCGAAGCGGCTCGTGAGCAGCGTCCACGAGGCGCCATCGGGCGCGCGCGCGAGCCCGAGCGCCCGCGCATCGCGCCCGGCCTCCATCAGCTGGCCGAGCGACAGGGTGACGCCGAAGAAGTCTGCAGCGATCGACGGCAACTGGTGCGCCTCGTCGAGGACAACGGTGTCGACGGCCGGCAGGAAGTCGCGGATCGAGTCTTCGCGCAGCGCGAGGTCCGCGAGGAACAGGTGGTGGTTCACGACGACCACGTCGGCCGCCTGCGCCTCGCGCCGCGCCTTGAACACGAAGCAGTCGGTGAAGCGGGGGCACTCCGCGCCGAGGCAGTTGTCGCGCGTCGAGGTCACCGCCGGCCACACCCCCGCGTTCTCGGGCACCGACGGCAGTTCCGCCCGGTCGCCGGTGGCGGTCTCCGTGGCGAAGCGACGGATCGCCCGCAGGTGCATCGCGTCCTCGCGCGTCGGCAGCAGGGCCTCGGACTCCGCGCGGTCGAGCCGGTGCAGGCAGAGGTAGTTGGCGCGGCCCTTCAGCAGCGCGATCGCGACGTTCAGCTTGAGGGCGGCGAGAACGGCCGGAAGGTCCTTCCGGAACAACTGGTCCTGCAGGGGTTTGGTGCCGGTCGAGATCAGCGCCTTGCCGCCGGCAAGCAGCACCGGGGCGAGGTACGCGAAGGTCTTGCCGGTCCCGGTGCCAGCTTCGGCGACCAGCGTCGCGCCGTCGTGGATGGCGTCGTACACCGTCGCGGCCATGTCGGCCTGCGACGCGCGCGGCACGAATCCGGCCACGGCGTCGGCCAGGGCGCCACCCCGGGCAAAGACTTCGATGACGCGCTCGCGCGTCGGGTCCGGACCTTCAGACCGGACAGCGCGGCGGTCGGTCACGCTGGGATGTCAGGCACCAGCCCCATTTCGAGCCGTGACACAGAGTCCCTGATCTGCAGCTTGCGCTTCTTCATTCGTCGCAGCGCCAGGTCGTCGACTGCGGTGTCGTTCAACCGGTCGATCGCTTCGTCGAGATCGCGGTGCTCGATCTGCAGTTCGATGATGCGCCGCTTGATTTCTTCCTGTTCCATTTGCGCGCGAACCGTAAAAGTGGACGGGAAAATGCGCTGTCCTTGGACCCACACAGCGCCTACAGTGCACCATCATAGTCTGCTCGAAACTCATTTTTCCACCGTGTCCAGCTTCCAAGTCAACGCCTGTGTCGCAACTCATATCGGCGACCGGCAGGACCAGCAGGACCGGGTCGCGATCATCACCAGTCCCCGCAATCCCGGCGCCCTGCTGGCGATCGTCGCGGACGGAATGGGCGGCAGGACCGGGGGCCGCCAGGCCGCCGATCAGGTCATTTCGACGGCGGAAAACCTCTTTCGGGACATGTCGCATCAGGACTCGACCCTGCGCGACCTTCTGCTGCACCTGGCCGCCGAGGCGCACACCATCATCCGGCTGACCGCCATCTCGGCTGAGAAGGAACCGCACAGCACTCTGTGCGCCCTGGTGATCAAGAAGCAGACGGCGGTCTGGGCGCATGTCGGAGACAGCCGCCTCTATCACTTCCGTGGCGGCAAGTTGCTGCATCGCACCGAGGACCACACGTACGCCCAGCAACTGCGCGAGGAAGGGCGGTTCGAGGATGCGGAGCTTGCAAGCGTCCGATACAAGAACGTCCTGGTCAGTGCGCTCGGGATCGATAGCGGGAAGCCGAAGGTCGAGATCGGTGAAGAAAACGGCCTTGCCGTCGGCGACACGTTCCTGCTGGCCAGCGACGGCCTGTGGGGGCACTTTCCCGACGACGAACTCGGCGACGTGCTGGCGAGCATGGCCCCGCGCCAGGCCTCGGAGCACCTCGTCTCACTCGCGCGGGAGCGCGGGAACGGCCGTGGCGACAACGTCTCGCTGGCCATCGTGAGGCTCGACCCGCCCGCCCCAGCCAGGCGCCGCGCCCACCTCACGGCTTCGGGATAGCCTTGGCGGCCTCTTCGGCCTTGCGACGCAGTTCCTCGCGCTGCGCTTCCTTGGCCTGCGCCTGCTTGCGCCGCTCGGCGCGTCGCTCCTCGTTCTTCTTGCGCTCGGTTTCCTTCTCCTTCGCGCGTCGCTCGGCCTCGACCTGCTTGGCCTCGAACTCGCGGGCGTTGGCCGCCCGCTCCGGCGCGCGCGCCTGCTCCTCGGCCGCCTTCCTGCGCTTTTCCTCGACGCGCTTGTCGTAGGCGGCCCGGTTGGCCGCGGCTTCCTCCGGTGGAATCTCCCGGCTCCTCGGGGACTCGCGCGGCGTCGGCGCGGGCCTGGCCGCCGGCGGCGGCGACTCGGCGCGCTTCCTGGCCGCCTCCTCGGCGTCGAGCTTGCGCTGGAGGTCGTGCGCTTCGACCCGGACACGTCGCAGTTCCCGCTCGGCCATCAGCGTGTCCCGACGCACGTCGTCGCGGCACTTGTTGACCAGGAACCGCTTGTGGCACTCCGCCTCACGCGCCGCCGCCTCGCGGTCGATGCGCGCGGCCTCGGCGTCCGCCTCCCGCAGCGCCTGCTCTGCCTGCGCGCGGTCCTGGATGGCACCCGTCGGATAGCGAATCCCGAACTCGCTTCCGAAGGCGGGCAGCGCAGCGGCGAGCAGGACAACGGCGAGGAGCCTCTTCATCGGTGCTTAACGCCCGCGGCTCCCGCCTCGATGACGGCCGGCTCAGACACGGTGCACCACGTCACGCTTCGGCGACTCGAGGTACTGGCGCGACTGCATCTCGATCAGGCGCGACGCCGTGCGCGCGAACTCGTTGGCCAGCACGCCGGCGGCATACAACTCCGCCGGCCCGGCCTCGGCCGAGACGAGGAGCTTGATGCGGTGGTCGTACAGCACGTCCACCAGCCAGGTGAAGCGCCGGGCTTCCGAAGCCTGCCCGGCTGACATCCGCGGCACGTTCGACAGCAGGACGGTGTGGAACTGGGCCGCGATCTCCAGGTAATCGGCGTGCGAGCGCGGCCCGCCGCACAGCACGGCGAAGTCGAACCAGACGACCCCGCCGGCGCGCCGGCGGGCACGGATGCGCCGCGCCTCGATCTCCAGCAACGGATCCTCGTCGTCGACCTCGGCGAGCCGGTCGAACGCCGCCGCCAGCTTCGCCTCCGCCTCCCCGCCGCACGGGGTCAGGTACGCCTCGATGTGCTCCATCGCGCGCAGCCGGTAGTCGATGCCCGCATCGACGTGAACGACGTCGAGGCGCTCATTCAGCAGCGCGATCGCAGGCAACACGCGGTCCCGGTGCAGCCCGTCCGGGTAGAGGTCGTCGGGCGCGTAGTTGGACGTCATCACCAGCCCGATGTTCAGCTCGAACAGCTTCGACAGCAGGCGGTGCAGGATCATCGCGTCGGCGATGTCGGACACGTGGAACTCGTCGAAGCAGATCAGCCGATGCCGCTTCGCGATCCGGCGCGCGACCTCGTCGAGCGGATCGGGCGTTCCCTTCACCTCGTCGAGTTCGCGATGCACGCTTCGCATGAACTCGTGGAAGTGCAGCCGCGTCTTGCGCAGGATCGGCACCGCGGCGAAGAACGCGTCCATCAGGAAGCTCTTGCCGCGGCCGACGCCGCCCCACAGGTAGACGCCGCGCGGCACCGGGGGCCGCGCCAGCAGCTTCTTCAGCGCGCTGGAGCGCTGCGCCTTGTAGCCGCGCCAGTCCTCGTCGAGCCGCTGCAGCCGTCCAAGCGCCGACAGCTGGGACGCGTCGGCGCGGTAACCCCGCGCCGACAGGTGCGCATCGAACACTTCGCGGACGCCCATCCGGGCTCGTCAGAAGTTCAGCGCCCGCTTGTCGACCGCGAGCGCCGCCTCCTTCGTGGCTTCGGCAAGCGATGGGTGCGCGTGGCAGATGCGCGCGATGTCCTCGCTCGACGCGCGGAACTCCATCGCGACCACCGCCTCCGAGATGAGCTCGGAGGCGAGCGGGCCGACGATGTGGACGCCGAGGATCTCGTCGGTCTTCGCATCCGCCAGGAACTTGACCATGCCGGTCGTGTCGCCGAGCGCCCTCGCCCGCCCGTTCGCCGCGAACGGGAAGCTGCCGGCGCGATACGCGCGGCCCGCGGCCTTCAGCTGCTGCTCGGTCTGTCCGACCCAGGCGATCTCCGGCGACGTGTAGATCACCCACGGGACGGTGTTGAAGTTGACGTGCCCGTGCTGGCCGGCGATCCGCTCGGCCACGGCGACGCCTTCTTCCTCCGCCTTGTGGGCCAGCATCGGCCCGCGCACGACATCGCCGACCGCCCACACGTTCGGAAGGTTCGTGCGGCAGTCGTCGTCGACCGCGACGAAACCGCGCTCGTCGAGCGCCAGCCCGACCGCCTCGGGGTTCAGTCCCGTCGTGTTCGGCACGCGTCCGATCGACACGATCAGCTTGTCGACGGCCAGCGTCTGCGCCTCGCCCTTCGCGTCGGTGTAGCCGACGGTCACGCCCTTCTTGTCGGCCTTCACGGCATCGATGCGCACGCCGAGGTGGATCTTCAGGCCCTGCCGGCTGAAGGCCTTCGCGGCTTCCTTCGCGATCTGTTCGTCCGCCGCCCCGAGGAACGCGGGCAGCGCCTCGAGGATCGTCACTTCGGCGCCGAGGCGTCGCCACACCGAGCCCATCTCGAGGCCGATCACGCCGGCACCGACGACGCCGAGCCGCTTCGGGACTTCAGGGATCGCGAGGGCGCCGTCGTTCGACAGGACCTGCTTCTCGTCGAACGGCGCCCCCGGAAGCGCGCGCGCGGTCGACCCGGTAGCGACGATCACGTGCTTCGCCGCCAGCGTCTCGGCGCTGGGGCCGGCGACCGCGACCTCGTAGCCGGCGTCGCCCTTGCGCACGAAACTGCCGCGGCCGTGGAAGAAGGAGACCTTGTTCTTCTTGAACAGGTACAGGATGCCGTCGTTGTTCTGCTTCACGACGGACGCCTTCCGCGCGAGCATCTTCGCCAGGTCCAGCCCGAGCCCCTGCACCTCGATGCCGTGGTTCTTGAACTGGTGCCCCGCGTGCTCGTAGTACTCCGACGACTGCAGCAGCGCCTTCGACGGAATGCAACCGACGTTCGTGCAGGTGCCGCCCGGGGCGGGTCCGCCCTGCGCGTTGCTCCACTCGTCGATGCAGGCGGTGGCAAACCCGAGCTGCGCCGCCCGGATCGCCGCGATGTAACCGCCCGGTCCGCCGCCGATCACGACGACGTCGAAGTTCTTGGCCATGTATGTCTTTCGCGATGTCTTCGGCGCGCGCTACTGCCCCTGGCGCGGCACGAAGATCCAGAGAACGATGTAGAGGATGGCGGTGAATCCTCCGGCGAACAGGCCGAGCACGAAGATCAGCCGCCAGATCCAGGCCTCCACGCCGGTGACCGCGGCGACGCCGCCGCACACGCCCGCGATCCACTTGTCGCCCTCGGACAGGCGCAGCCGATTGATGGCGAACGCGGAGCCGGACGAACCCGCCACGCCGCCCAGCACGCGCGCCTTCGCCGCCTCGTACTCGTCCGCAGTGAGGGCGCCGCCCTGCAGCAGGCGGTGCAGCTTCTCGAGTTCGTCAGCCATCGTCATGCGCGAGTCTCCGGAGCTCAGACCTCGAGCAGCAGGCGCGCCGGATCCTCCAGCGCTTCCTTCATCGCCACCAGCGACAGCACCGCCTCGCGGCCGTCGATGATGCGATGGTCGTAGGACAGTGCGAGGTAATTCATCGGACGGATGACGATCTGTCCGTTCTCGACGACCGGCCGGTCCTTCGTGGCGTGGATGCCGAGGATGGCGCTCTGCGGCGGATTGATGATCGGCGTCGACAGCATCGACCCGAACACGCCGCCGTTGGAAATCGAGAACGTTCCACCCGTGAGCTCCTCGAGGCCGAGCTTGCCCTCGCCGGCGCGCTTGCCGAAGTCGGCGATCTTCTTCTCGATGTCGGCGAACGTCATCTGGTCGGCGTCGCGCAGGATCGGGACGACGAGGCCGCGAGGCGAGCCGACCGCGATGCCGATGTCGAAGTAGCCGTGATAGACGATGTCGCTGCCGTCGATCGACGCGTTCACCACCGGGTAACGCTTCAGGGCGCCGACGGCGGCCTTCACGAAGAACGACATGAACCCGAGCTTGACGCCGTGCTCCTTCTCGAACTTGTCCTTGTACTTGTTGCGAAGGTCCATCAGCGGCGCCATGTTGACCTCGTTGAACGTGGTCAGGATGGCGGCGGTCGACTGCGACTGCACGAGCCGCTCGGCCACGCGCTGGCGCAGCCGCGACATCGGGACGCGCTGCTCCGGGCGGTTGGCCAGCTCGGACAGGTCGATCGGCGCCTTCACTTCCGGCAGCGCCGGACGCGCGGGCGCTGCAGCCGCTGCCGGCGCCGCGGCGCGCGGCGGACCGCCTTCCGCGGCGGCGATCACGTCGCCCTTGGTGATGCGTCCGTCGCGGCCCGTGCCCGTCACCTGTCCGGCCGCGATGCCCTTGTCGGCCATCATCTTCGCGGCCGCCGGCATCGCCACGCCGCCCATCGCTCCGCCAGCCGGAACCGCCGCCGGCGTCGCGGCGGCCACCGCCGGCGCGGCCGCGGCCTGAGGAGCCGGCGCGGGGCTCGCGACCGCGCCCTTGCCTTCGGTGTCGAGCCGCGCGATCAGTTCGCCGGCCACCACGGTGCTGCCGTCGCCCCGGACGATCTCCGCCATCACGCCGGCGGCCGGCGCGGGGACTTCCAGCACGACCTTGTCGGTCTCGACCTCGATCAGGATCTCGTCCATCGCCACGGCGTCGCCGGGCTTCTTCTTCCATTGCAGCAGGGTCGCCTCGGCGACCGATTCGGACAGCTGCGGGACCTTCACTTCCACGATGGCCATGTTCTTCTGATGCTCCGATTCTTGTGCGTGAACTGGCGCGCCGGCGCGACCACGCCCGGCAGCGCCCGCCTTACCTGTTGAGGACGAGACCCTTGAGCTTGCCGAACGCCGTGTCGAGCAGCGCCTTCTGTTGCTCGATGTGCTTGGCGTAGTAGCCGGCCGCCGGCGAGGCCGACGGCGCGCGGCCCGCGTAGGCGAGCTTCTGGCCATCCGCCATGTTCTCGAGAAGGTGGTGCTGGACGTAGAACCAGGGGCCCTGATTGGCCGGCTCGTCCTGGCACCACACGACCTCGGTCGCGGCCGGATACTTCTTCAGCTCGGTCGCGAGGGCCTTGTGGGGGAAGGGATAGAGCTGCTCGACCCGGATGATCGCCACCGTGGCGTCCTCGCGCTCGCGCCGGGTGTGGACGAGGTCGTAGTACACCTTGCCGGAGCAGGCGATGACGCGCTTCACCTTCTTCGCCTCGATCGCCGGATCGCGCTCCGGGATCACGGTCTGGAACTCGCCCTTCGCCAGTTCCGACAGATCGGACGCGGCGTCCTTCGCCCGCAGCAGCGACTTCGGCGTCATGATCACCAGCGGCTTGCGGAACAGCCGGATCATCTGGCGCCGGAGCAGGTGAAAGATCTGCGCCGCCGTGGTCGGCTGCGCGATCTGCATGTTGTTGTCCGCGGCGAGTTGCAGGAAGCGTTCGATGCGGGCCGACGAGTGCTCGGGCCCCTGCCCCTCGTAGCCGTGCGGCAGCATCAGCGTCAGGCCCGACTGCCGGCCCCACTTCACTTCCCCCGACGACAGGAACTGGTCGATCACGACCTGCGCGCCGTTGACGAAATCGCCGAACTGCGCCTCCCAGATCACCAGTGCGTTCGGTTCGGCGCTCGCGTAGCCGTACTCGAAGCCGAGCACCGCCTCTTCGGACAGCACCGAGTCGATCACCGTGAAGGGCGCCTGCTTGTCCGACACGTGCTGCAGCGGGACGTAGTTGCCTTCGTCCCACTTCTCGCGGTTCTGGTCGTGCAGCACCGCGTGGCGGTGCGTGAACGTGCCGCGGCCCGAGTCCTGGCCGGTGATACGCACCGGGTAACCGCTCGCCACGAGCGACGCGAACGCGAGGTGCTCGGCCATGCCCCAGTCGAGCGGCTGCCTGCCTTCACCCATCGCGCGGCGGTCCGCGACGACCTTCTCCACCAGCGGATGCAGCTTGAAGTTCGAAGGAATGGTCGTCAGCCGCTGCGCCAGCCGCTTGAGTTCGGCGACCGGAACCGCGGTGTCCGCGTGATCGGTCCACTTGCGGTTCAGGAACGGCGACCAGTCGACCGCGAACTTGCTCTTGTAGTTGGTGAGCACCGGGTCGGACGTGGTTCGGCCCTCGTCCATCGCGGTCCGGAACGCCTTGACCATCTGGTCCGGCTCGTCCGCCGCGATCGTGCCTTGCGTGACGAGCTTCTCGGCGTACAGCTTGCGGGTGCCCGCGTGCTGGCCGATCTTCTTGTACATCAGCGGTTGCGTCACCGCCGGCGTGTCCTGCTCGTTGTGGCCCAGGCGCCGGAAGCAGATGATGTCGATCACGACATCCTTGTTGAACTCCTGCCGGTAGTCCATCGCCAGCTGCGTCGCGAACACCACGGCTTCCGGATCGTCGCCGTTCACGTGGAACACCGGCGCCTCGATCATCTTCACGACGTCGGTCGCATACATCGTCGAACGCGTGTCGCGCGGATCCGAGGTGGTGAAGCCGATCTGGTTGTTGATGACGATGTGCACCGTGCCGCCGGTGCCGTAGCCGCGCGTCTCCGCTAGGTTCAGTGTCTCCATCACGACGCCCTGGCCGGCGAAGGCCGCGTCGCCGTGCACCAGCACCGGCAGCACCGTGTCGCCCTCCTTGTCGCCGCGCCGCTCCTGCCGCGCGCGCACCGAGCCTTCGACGACCGGGTTGACGATCTCCAGGTGCGACGGATTGAAGGCCAGCGACAGGTGCACCGGCCCGCCAGCCGTCGTGATGTCGCTCGAGAAGCCGTTGTGGTACTTGACGTCGCCCGCCGGCAGATCGGACGCGGCCTTGCCCTCGAACTCCGCGAACAGCTCCTTCGGCATCTTGCCGAGCGTGTTCACCAGCACGTTCAGGCGGCCGCGATGGGCCATGCCGATGACGATCTCCTGCACGCCCTTGGCGCCCCCGCGCTGGACCAGCTCGTCCATCGCCGCGATGAAGCTCTCGCCGCCTTCGAGCGAGAAGCGCTTCTGGCCGACGTACTTGGTATGCAGGTAGCGCTCCAGCCCTTCGGCCGCCGTCAGGCGCTCGAGGATGTGGCGCTTCTGCTCGGCGGTGAAGGTGGGCGTCGAACGGATCGATTCGAGGCGCTGCTGGATCCAGCGCTTCTGCGCGGGATCGGAGATGTACATGAACTCGACGCCGAGGTTGCAGCAGTATGTGTCGCGCAGCGCCTTGATCAGGTCACGCAGCGTCATGTTCTCCTGCCCGAAGTACGTGTTCGCGGCCGCGAACACCGTGTCCATGTCGGCTTCGGTCAGGTCGTAGAACGCGGGCTCCAGCTCGGGAATGACGGGGCGTTCCTGCCGCTGCAGCGGATCCAGGTTCGCCCAGCGGTTGCCGAGGAACCGGTAGGCCGCGATGATCGACTGGACGTGGACCTGCTTGCGCGCGACCGACAGGTCGCTCGACGCCACCTTCGGCACGAAGGCATTGGCCTTGGCGCGTTGCGCGAACGACTCGACGATCGGAGCGTGGGCGATGTCGCGCGAATCCGGCGAGCCGTCGGCCCCCGGGACCAGCTGCATCTGGTCGAAGTACGCGCGCCACTTCTCGGGCACGGAGCCCGGATTGTCGAGGTAGCGCTCATACAGCTCCTCGACGTACGGCGCATTGCCGCCAAACAGGTACGAGTTGACCTGGAACTGTCTCATCATCGGCTTCACCTGAAAAAACGAGTTTCTCGTTCGAGATGCCCGCCAAGCCCATACTCGAGACGTGGGCTCGTCGGCGACAGCGGTTCCGGATTCCGGTCTCGCTGCCGAGTCATTCCGCCGGCGGCGACCTCGAGCCCCCGCGGCGAAACGCGGATGCTACCACCGGGCTCCCGCCCGCCATCCGTCTGTCGCATCGATGCCGCGGACCGTCCCCGGGTGGTGCTCCCCGGGGTACCCCGGCATACACTGCCTCCACTCGTAGATAAGCCGCGACCGCCATGACGGTCGACGCAAGGAGACACGCGTGCAGCCGACGGACATCCGGAATCCGGAGTATTTCCATCGCGTCGTGGATTGCCAATGGGCCTGCCCCGCCCACACTCCCGTCCCCGAGTACATCCGCCTGATCGCGGCCGGCCGCTACGCCGACGCATACATGGTGAACTGGACCTCGAATGTCTTCCCCGGCATCCTCGGCCGCACCTGCGACCGGCCGTGCGAGCCGGCGTGCCGGCGCGGACGGGTCGAACAGCAACAGGCCGAGCGTCCGGAACCGGTCGCCATCTGCCGCCTGAAGCGCGTCGCCGCGGATCTCAAGGATGACATCACGGGCCGGCTGCCCCGACGGCTCGGTCCCATGAACGGCCGGCGGGTGGCCTGCGTCGGCGCCGGTCCGGCATCGCTGACCGTCGCGCGCGACCTTGCGCCTCTCGGTTACCACGTCACCGTGTTCGACCAGGATCCGAAAGCCGGCGGAATGATCCGCACGCAGATTCCACGGTTCCGGCTGCCGGAGGAAGTGATCGACGAGGAGACCGGTTACGTGCTCGGGCTGGGCGTCGAGTTCCGCGGCGGCGTGCGGATCGAGTCGATGAAGTCGCTGCTCGCCGAGAAGTTCGACGCGGTCTTCATCGGATCGGGGGCGCCGCGCGGACGCGACCTGAACGTTCCGGGCCGCAAGGAAGCGGCGAAGAAGATCCACGTCGGCATCGACTGGCTCGCCTCGGTGTCCTTCGGCCACGTCACGTCGGTCGGCCGGCGCGTGATCGTGCTCGGCGGCGGCAATACGGCGATGGACTGCTGCCGCACCGCGAAGCGGCTGGGCGGCGAAGACGTCAAGGTGATCGTGCGCTCGGGCTTCGCGGAGATGAAGGCCTCGCCGTGGGAGAAGGAAGATGCGATGCACGAGGGCATTCCGATCCTCGACTACCTCGTGCCCAAGGCCTTCATGCACGAGAACGGCCGGCTCACCGGGATGCGCTTCGAGAAGGTGAAGGCGGTCTACGACGCCAAGGGCCACCGCGCCCTGATCGCCACGGGCGAACCGGACCCGATCCACGCGTGCGACGAAGTGCTGGTCGCGGTGGGCCAGGAGAACGCCTTCCCCTGGATCGAGCGCGACGCGGGCATCGAGTTCGACCAGTGGGGCATGCCCGTCCTCGACAGGACGACGCTGCAGTCGACGCTGCCCAGGGTGTTCTTCGGTGGCGACGCCGCACTCGGTCCGAAGAACATCATCTGGGCCGTCGCACATGGACACGACGCCGCCATCTCGATCGACAAGTTCCTGCACGGCGAGGACGTCCGCGAACGACCCGCGCCCGGGGTGAGCCTCGTCTCGCAGAAGATGGGCATCCACGAGTGGAGCTACGACAATGAAGTCGCGCCCGACGCGCGCTTCAAGGTGCCGTGGCGCGACGTCAGCCAGTCGCTCAGGAGCATCCGGGTGGAAGTCGAACTCGGATTCGACCCTGCCACCGCATGGAAGGAAGCGCAGCGCTGCCTGAACTGCGACGTCCAGACCGTGTTCACCGCCGAGCAGTGCATCGAGTGCGACGCGTGTGTCGACATCTGCCCCACCGACTGCATCAACTTCACGGCCAATGGGGATGAAGCGGACCTGAGGCCGCGGCTCCGCGCGCCCGCCCTCAATGCCGGACAGTCGCTGTATGTCTCGGGCGACCTGAAGACCGGCCGCGTGATGGTGAAGGACGAGGACGTCTGCCTGCACTGCGGCCTGTGCGCCGAGCGCTGCCCGACCGGCGCGTGGGACATGCAGAAGTTCCTGATCGAGATGACGCACGCCGGCCGCGGTGGCCGTCCAATGCACAGGGAGGCGGCATGAGCGTCCCGGACGAAGGCCGCCCGGGCCCGCGAACCAGCGGCCCCGTGATCCGCCGTCGCGGCATCACGGCCACCAACGACTTCGTCGTCAAGTTCGCCAACGTCAACGGTTCGGGGTCGGCGTCCGCGAACGAACTGTTCGCACGCAGCATCCTGCGGATGGGCGTGCCGGTGTCGCCGCGCAACATCTTTCCGTCGAACATCCAGGGCCTGCCCACCTGGTACGAAGTGCGGGTGACCGAACAGGGACACCTCGGTCGCCGCGGCGGCGTCGACCTGATGGTCTCGATGAACCCGCAGACCTGGGACCGCGACCTGCAGGAGATCGAGCCCGGCGGCTACCTGCTCTACGACAGCACGAAGCCGATTCCGCCGGCGCGCTTCCGCCCCGATGTCCATGCGATCGGCGTGCCGCTCACCGCGATCGCGGCCGGCAAGTTCGCCGATCCGAAGGAGCGCCAGCTCCTGAAGAACATCATGTACGTCGGCGTGCTGGTCTCGCTGCTCGGCATCGAGCCGGAAGTGATCGCGCAACTGCTCGGCGAGCAGTACAAGGGCAAGGACAAGCTGATCAAGCCCAACCTCGAGGCCTTCCTGACGGGCCGCCACTACGCCGACGAGCACCTCGCCGGCGAGTTGGGTCTGAAGGTCGAACGTCGCAACAACGTCGGCGATCGCATCTTCATGGAAGGCAACGCGGCCGCCGCCCTCGGGGCGGTGTACGGCGGCGCGACGGTCTGCGCCTGGTACCCGATCACGCCGTCGTCGTCCGTCGCCGAGGCCTTCCAGAAGTACTGCAGCCGTTACCGCGTCGACAAGGCCACCGCCAGGAACAAGTTCGCGATCGTGCAGGCCGAGGACGAACTGGCCTCGATCGGCATGGTGATCGGCGCGGGCTGGAATGGCGCGCGCGCGTTCACCGCGACCTCCGGCCCGGGCGTGTCCCTGATGGCCGAGTTCATCGGACTCGCCTACTTCGCCGAGATTCCGGCAACGATCGTCAACGTGCAGCGCGGTGGTCCGTCGACGGGCATGCCGACGCGGACGCAGCAGTCCGACCTGCTCGCGTGCGCGTACGCGTCGCACGGCGACACCAAGCACGTGCTGCTGTTCCCGGAAGATCCGCACGAATGCTTCGAGTTCACGGCGGCCGCGCTCGACCTGGCGGAGCGGCTGCAGACACCGATCTTCGTGATGTCCGACCTCGACATCGGCATGAATCACCGGCTGTGCGCTCCGCTCGCGTGGGACGACAGCCGGCGCTACGACCGCGGCAAGCTGATGAACGCGACCGATCTGGATGCCGGCAAGGACTTCGGCCGCTATCTCGACGTCGACGGCGACGGCATCCCCTTCCGCACCCTGCCCGGCGCACATGCGACGCGGGGAGCGTACTTCACGCGCGGCACGACCAAGGACGGACACGCGCGCTACTCGGAGGCCGGGACCGACTACCTGTACAACATGGAGCGGCTGCTCAGGAAGTTCGACACCGCCAAGCGCCTCGTGCCGCAGCCGATCGTCCGGCGCACCAGCCACAAGACCACGCACGGAGTCATCTACTTCGGCTCGACCAGCCCGTCGATGAGCGAGGCGCTCGGCGCGCTCGAGCAGTCGGGCGTGCACCTCGACCGCCTGCGCGTCCGCGCCTTCCCGTTCCCGGACTCGGTCAAGGCGTTCATCGAGCAGCACGAGCAGGTGTTCGTGGTCGAGCAGAACCGGGATGCGCAGCTGCGGTCGATGCTGGTCAACGAGTTGCAGGTCGATCCATCGAGGCTGGTGCCGATCCTGCACTACGACGGCACGCCGATCACCGCGCGCTTCATCGTGCAGGCCGTCCGGGACCGGATGCCGGGCACCAGCGTCCGGCCGTTGCAGGGCGGCCGGGCCGCGTAAGGAAACCCCATGACCTACCTCGCAAAGCCGAAGCTCCACCATCCCACGCTGCCCGCGAATCGCCTCGGCTACACGCGGCGCGACTACGAAGGGAAGATCTCGACGCTGTGCGCCGGCTGCGGCCACGACTCGATCTCGGCGGCGATCATCCAGGCCTGCTGGGAACTGGCGATCGAGCCGCACCGCGTGGCCAAGCTGTCCGGCATCGGCTGTTCGTCGAAGACGCCGGACTACTTCCTCGGCAACTCGCACGGCTTCAACTCGGTCCACGGCCGCATGCCGTCAGTGCTGACCGGGGCGAACCTCGCGAATCGCGACCTGCTCTACCTCGGCGTCTCGGGCGACGGCGACTCCGCATCGATCGGCCTCGGGCAGTTCGCGCACCTGATCCGGCGTGGCGTCAACATGACGTACGTCTGCGAGAACAACGGCGTGTACGGACTCACCAAGGGCCAGTTCTCCGCCACCGCCGACCAGGGCTCGAAGTCCAAGCGCGGCGCGGTCAATCGCGACGCCCCGATCGACATGGTGTCGCTGGCGCTGCAACTCGGCGTCACCTATGTGGCGCGCGGGTTCTCGGGTGACAAGGAGCAGCTGGTGCCGCTGATCAAGGGGGCGCTGAATCATCGCGGCGCGGCCTTGCTCGACGTGATCAGTCCCTGCGTCGCGTTCAACAACCACGCGGGCAGCACCAAGAGCTACGACTACATCCGCGCCCACAACGATGCGGTGAACCGGCTCGACTTCATGCCGAAGCACGACCCCATCACTGCCGCCTACGCGCCGGGCGAAGTGATCGAGATCACGCAGCACGACGGCAGCCGGCTGCGCCTGCGCAAGCTCGCGGACGGCTACGACCCGGGCGACCGCCTGGCCGCCATCAGCCACATAACGGCCCACCAGGCCCGCGGCGAGGTCGTCACGGGACTGCTGTTCGTCGATCCCTCCGCCGACGATCTGCACGATCACCTCAACACGGTCGGCACGCCGCTGAACCGCCTCGCCGAGGCTGATCTCTGCCCCGGCGCCGGAGTGCTCGAGGCGATCAACGCCGAGCTGACCTGACCCCGCCGCAGGCGGCTTCCAGCCGGCGCGTTTTTGCTGGCTGGAACGCCTTCCCACGGACTGGGACGCGATTGCGACAGATCAATGTCAACGGGTCCGTTGCAATTGAAGCTCTCGCTTACGTGAGGTAGTTCGCCTCAGTCCGCGCTGCCCCGCGCCAGACGGGTGCGCGGCAATCCCACAGCGCACGGGGAGACACACCATGGCGCAGGCGAACGCGGGATCCGGCTTCCGGATCGTTGCGCGCGAGGATTACTCGGACGTCACCTACATGCTGGAGGTGGCCCATCCGCAGATGGCCCGGGCGGCCCAGCCCGGGCAGTTCGTCATCGTGATGGAGACGGAGCATGGCGAGCGGATTCCGCTCACCATCGCCGACTTCGACCGCGAACGCGGCACGATCACCCTGGTCATCCAGGCCGTCGGCAAGACCACGAAGGAGATGCAGGCCAACCTGAAGGTCGGCGACAGCCTCTTCGCCATGGTCGGCCCGATGGGCATTCCGAGCCACATCGGCAAGGCGAAGAAGGTCGTCTGCGTCGGGGGTGGCCTCGGCGTCGCGCCGGTCTATCCGCAGGCGCGCGCCTACAAGGAGAGCGGCGCCTACGTGATCGGCGTGATCGGCTTCCGCAACAAGGACCTGATGTTCTGGCAGGACAAGTTCGGCGCGGTCTGCGATGAGCTGATCGTCTGCACGGACGACGGGTCGGCGGGCATCAAGGGCCTCGTCACCGAGGGCATCAAGCAGGCGGCGGCGAAGCACTCCGACATCGACGAAGTCGTCGCCATCGGCCCCCCCATCATGATGAAGGGCTGTTCGGAGACAACCCGGGCGCTCGGCATCAGGACCATCGTCAGCCTGAACCCCGTCATGGTCGACGGCACCGGGATGTGCGGCGGCTGCCGCGTGAAGGTCGGCGAGCAGGTGAAGTTCGCCTGCGTCGACGGGCCGGACTTCGACGGCCACAAGGTGGACTTCGACGACCTGATGGCGCGCCTCGGCCGCTACAAGCAGACCGAGCTCGAGGCGGTCGAACGCTGGCAGGAGTCGTGCCGCATTCGCGCTGACAAGGTGGTCGACCTCAAGGCCTCGGTGCTCGACGCACGCCCGGCCGCGGACGCCTAGGAGGGACGATGGCGACTGCGAAGAAGAAGACGATCCGCACCATTCCACAGGAGCGGACGCCGATGCCGGAGCAGGATCCGCAGATCCGGGCGAAGAATTTCCAGGAGGTCGCCTGCGGCTACCGCCTCGAGGACGCCCTGCGCGAGGCGGAGCGCTGCCTCATGTGCCCGGACCAGCCGTGCGTGCGCGGCTGCCCGGTCAGCATCGACATCCCGAACTTCATCGCGAAGATCACCGAGAAGCACTACAACGGCGCGTACGACATCATCACCGACACCAACCTGCTGCCGTCGATCTGCGGGCGCGTGTGCCCGCAGGAGAACCAGTGCGAAGGCGTGTGCACGGTGGGCGAGACGCTGGAGCCCGTGGCCATCGGCCGGCTCGAGCGCTTCATCGGCGACATGGCGATCGCCGAGGGCTGGGAGAACGTCCCGTACATCGAGCCGTCGGGTTACAAGGTCGGCATCGTCGGCGCAGGGCCGGCCGGAATGGCGTGCGCGGCCGACATGGCCAAGGCCGGTTGCGAAGTGATCGTCTACGAGGCATTCCACACGCCGGGCGGGGTGCTGAAGTACGGCATCCCGGACTTCCGCCTGCCCAACGACGTCATCGACGCCGAGATCAACAAGGTCATGAATCTCGGCGTGAAGTTCGAGTGCAACACGCTGGTCGGCCGCCTGTTCACGATCGAACAGATGGTGGGCGAGATGGGGTTCCACGCCGTCTTCATCGGCACCGGTGCCGGCTATCCGAGCTTCATGGGCATCCCGGGCGAGTCGCTGAACGGCGTGCTCTCCGCGAACGAGCTGCTCACCCGCTGCAACCTGATGCGGGCGCGCGACTTCCCGAATTTCGACACGCCGCTGCAGCCGGGCAAGCACGTCGCGGTGATCGGCGCGGGCAATACCGCGATGGACGCCCTGCGCGTGTCCCTGCGCCTCGGCGCCGAAAGCGTCCACTGCATCTACCGCCGCTCGAAGAAGGAAGCGCCGGCGCGCGTCGAGGAGATTCATCACGCGGAAGAGGAAGGCGTCGACTTCAACTGGCTCACCAGTCCGGTCGAGATCCTCGGCGACGAGAAGAACCGGGTCCGCGCCCTGCGCTGCGTGAAGATGGAACTCGGCGAGCCGGACGAGTCCGGGCGCCGCCGTCCGGTCGTCGTGCCCGGCAGCGAGTTCGAGTTCGAGGCCGACATGGTCGTGTTCGCCATCGGCACCAACGCCAACCCCATCCTCGGCCAGACGTCGAAGCTGAAACTCAACAAGTGGGGCTACATCGCGGCCGACGACAGTCTCGCGACCTCGATCGCGGGCGTCTGGGCCGGCGGTGACATCGTCACCGGCGCCGCGACCGTGATCCAGGCAATGGGCGCCGGCCGCAGGGCCGCCCGCGCCATGAAGGCCTACCTCGGCCTGCGCGACAGTGACTCCGTGTACGACGCCGGCGCCGAAGGTTCGCTGTTCGGCATCCCGCGCGCCGAACACGGCTTTGCGCAGATCCGGGTCGGCTGATGAATTCGTAAGAAGGAACGCGCATGAATGCCGCAGTACTCGCTCCCGGGGGCACCCCATCCACCAAGTCGGCCGTCAGGCTGCCTGAGCACATCGTCGAGGTCATCAGCGACTCCGGCGAAGGCGCCCAGCGCTGCGGACAGGCCTTCGCGTCGATCGCCGCGCGCAGCGGCAACGGCATCTGGACGGTCGAGATCATCCCGGCCGAGATCCAGCCGCCGGCGCGCAGCGTCGCCGGCGCGAGCGGCATCCGCATCCGGGTCGGATCCGGCCACGTCAACAACGGCGGCGACGAAACCGACCTCGTCGTCGCGTTCAACGAGCAGGTGCTGCTCGGCCGCGTGCGCGCCGGCGAACTGAAGCCGGGCGCAACGATCCTGCTCGAGAACATGTGGGGCGAGCACCGCGACCCGGTCATCGCCAAGACGTACGCCGACGCGGTGAAGGCGCTGAAGGACGCCGGCTTCCGGGTGATTCCCCTGCCGCTGGAGAAGCAGTGCCGCGCGCTGATGAGCGACGCACGGCGCGGCAAGAACATGTTCGTGCTGGGGGTGCTGGCCAGCATCTACAGCCTCGACCTGCAACTGGCGCGCGACCAGATCGCACTCACCTTCGGCAAGAAGGACCAGAAGGTCATCGACTCCAACGTGCGGCTGATGGAGGCCGGTCACGCCTGGGGCGAAGCCAACCTCGACTTCAAGTACGAGATCCCGGCCGAGAAGTCCAAGGTGCCGCAGATCGTCGTCAACGGCAACACCGCCGTCGCGCTCGGCGTGCTTGCCTCCGGGATGGACATCTGCGCGATGTACCCGATCACGCCGGCGACGTCGGCGTCGCACTACCTGTCCGAGTGCTTCGAGCGCGTCGGCGGCATCGTGCACCAGGCCGAGGACGAGATCGCGGCGTGCGCGTTCGCGATCGGTGCCTCCTACGCCGGCCGTTGCGCGGTGACCATCACGTCCGGGCCCGGCTACTCGCTGAAGCAGGAAGGCATCGGGCTGGCGGTGATGGCGGAGATCCCGCTGGTCGTCGTCAACGTGCAGCGCGGCGGGCCGTCGACCGGCCAGCCGACCAAGGTCGAGCAGGCGGACCTGCTGACGTCGATCTACGGCAGCCACGGCGATGCGCCGAAGGTCGTGCTCGCGGCGACGAGCATCGAGGACTGCTTCTACTCGATGATCACCGCGCGCAAGATCGCCGAGACGTTCAACATGGTCGTCGTGGTGCTGACCGACGCCAGCCTCGCCACCGCCCAGCAGCCCTTCCCCCGCCCGGCATTCAACGACGAGTGGCTGGCGCCGCCGATCGACCAGTCGCCGCTGCCCGAGGGCGCGAAGCCGTACGACTGGGACAAGATCACCGGCATCGCGCGGCGCTTCTCGCCGGGCCAGCCGAACGGGATGCACACCGTCACCGGCCTCGCGCACGATCGCAACAGCAAGGTCGCGTACGACCCGGTCATCAACGAGGAAGGGCTGCGCATGCGCAGCCTGAAGCTCGCCACGCTGCAGAAGACGCTGAGGACGCCGGAAGTGTTCGGCGACCCGGAGGGCGACCTGCTGGTCGTCGGCTGGGGCAGCACGCAGGGCGTCATCGAGGAAGCGGTGCAGCGCCTGCGCGACGAAGGGCTCAAGGTCTCCGCGCTGCAGATGCGCTTCATCCAGCCGATGCCGTCGGGCATCAAGGGCATCTTCAAGCGGTTCCGGAAGGTCATGACCGTCGAAGGCACGTGGGCGGACCGCCCCGCGGAAGACGAAGTGATCGACGAGGAGAACCGCCGCTATGCGCCGCTGGCGATGATGCTGCGCGCGCGCACCCTGGTCGACGTGGACTGCTGGACCGAGGCCAAGGGCCAGCCGATCAAGCCGGGCCAGGTGGCGGCGGCCCTCCGCGCCAAGCTGGCCGAATGAATCCGAGCGAAGGAAAGTAGACGATGGGCTCCGCACTCAGCCAACTCATCATCAAGCTGCACGAGGAACACCACACCCTCGAGGACTACGAGGGCGGCGTGCCGCGCTGGTGCAGCGGATGCGGCGACAACGCGATCCTCACGGCGGTCCAGCGCCTGTGCCGCGACGAGAACCTCGCGCCGGAGCGCACGGTGTTCGTCTCCGGGATCGGCTGCTCGAGCCGCTTCCCGCACTACATGAAGACCTATGGCTTCCACGGCATCCACGGCCGCGCGTTCCCGCTGGCCGAGGGCGTCAAGATGGCGCGCCCGGACCTGAACGTGTTCGTCAACACCGGCGACGGCGACTGCTGCTCGATCGGGGCGGCGCACTGGATCCACGCAATCCGGTACAACATGAACCTGACCGTGATCCTGCACGACAACCAGATCTACGGCCTGACCAAGAAGCAGGCGTCGCCCACGTCGGCCATCGGCACGAAGAGCAACACGACGCCGCGTGGCACCGTGCTCGAGGCGATGAACCCGCTGACGGTCACGCTCGGCGTCCAGAACGCGTCGTTCGTGGCGCAGGGCGTCGACTGGATGCCGGAGATGCTGTACGACATCATCTACAAGGCGTTCCACCACCGCGGCTTCTCGTTCGTGCGCATCATCCAGCGCTGCCCCGAGTGGCTGCCCAAGACGTTCGAGCCGTGGCTGCACGACCCGGGCAAGACTCTGCTGCTGACGCACGCCAACGGACTGCAGCCGAGCGCCGAGACGAGCCGCATCTACAAGAACCAGCGCGAGCACGACCCGCTGAACATCCACCAGGCGCGCGAGATCGCCTCGTCGGTCGACCCGATCCCGGTGGGCATCCTCTATCACGATCCCAGCGTGCCGTGCTACGAGGACCTGCGCGGCGCCGGTGCCCCACGGACCGCCGAGGCGATCCGCGCCGGCCTCGACAAGGAATTCGACAAGTTCACGATCTGGCCGGACGAAGAGCGCGACGAGCGCGCCGCCTGACCACCACGCAACTCGAGGTTCGTCCCCATGGACATGGCTGCAAAGTTCCAGGACCAGACGGTCTTTCACATGACGGGCAAGCGCGCTGGCGAAGGCCTGGCGGCGCTGACCGCGGGCTTCCGTCCGGCCCTGCTCGCGCCGTACCGCGACCTGACCCGGCTGCGCTACGACTATCCGGTCGTGCTGATCGAGGGCGACGCCGGCCGCGACTACGTGCGGTCGCTGTCGTCGGTCGTCGGCGCGCTGATCGCCGAACTCGCACCGCGCGGCATCGAGGGCGAGCGCCTGCGCAAGCAATTGCTGCGCCTCGAGCGCGAACTCCGCGTGCTGGTCGCGGATGGCGCCACGGGGAAGCTGACCGTGCTGTGGCCCGAAGCGGCGGCGCGCGCGGCCGGACGCGACGACGGCGCGCGCGACGTGCTGACCCGCGCCGCGGGCGCGCTGGCGATCGACGGCGAAGTCATCGACTGCAGCCGCGCGCTGACCGAGCGCTTCGTCACCCGCGCATGGCGGAACGTCAACACGGAGAAGGCCCGCGCCTTCCGCCTGCTCGTCGATCACCTGATCCGCAAGCTGTCCGACATCCTGCGCGCGGCGTTTGTGCACTCGCAGGCGGGCCAGCAGCCGCAGGCGCTGAAGTCCGGCTTCGGCGATCTGCACACCGACGTCTTCGACTTCTCCGCGATGTCGAAGCTGGTCACGCGCAACGTGCCGAAGGACGAGCTCCCGGCGAAGCGGCGCGAGCGCATCGAGTGGGCGCTCGCCGTGCTGCGCAGCCAGCCCTTCTATCCCGATCCCCGGGGCTCCGGCGCGAAGGGCGAGCCGTACTCGTTCGAGTTCGACAACTGCGCGGCCGCCATCGAGGCGCACGGCGCGCGGCTGCCGCGCCTCGTCGAAGTGGTGAAGGCGATCGCCATCGCCGAGCTCGAGGCGCGCGGCGGCTACGACGAAGCCGACCACGGCCCGTTCTTCGAACGCTATGACGAGCACGCACTGACGGCCGACGACCTGGCCCAGTTCCCCGACTACCTCGTCTGCATCCCGGCCGATCGCAACGGCGCGCCCGAGAACGCCGCGATGATGGAGATGCTGTCGGCCGGCATGCCGGTGAAGGTCCTCGTGCAGCACAGCGACCTGCTCGAGGAAGCCGCGATCGGCCAGGGCCACTTCGCGTTCGGCGTCCGCAGCGCCCGCCTCGCGACGACCGCCATGGGGCTCGGCGGCATGTTCATCCTGCAGTCGACGAGTTCCAACCTCTACGCCCTGCGCGACCGCGTCCGCCACGGCATGGGCTGCCGCGGCCCCGCGCTGTTCAGCGTCTTCTCCGGTTCGCCGGATGCCGCGGGCAACCTCGCGCCCTACCTGTCCGCCGCTGCGGCGATGAAGTCGAGGGCCTTCCCGGCCTTCACTTACGACGCCAACGCCGGCACGAACTGGGCGACGCGCTTCTCGTTCGAGAACAACCGCAATCCGGGCGATGACTGGCCGACGGAGGAGTTCGCGTACGCCGACGAGAACCTGCAGCGGGTCAGCGAGCAGGTCCGCTTCACCTACGCGGATTTCATGCTCTGCGACCAGCGCAACGCACACCACTTCGCCGTCGTTCCGCGCGACCGCTGGACGACTGCCATGGTCCCCGCGGCCGACTGGCTGGCGCTGCCTGAGAACCAGGCGACGGACCGGGTGCCCTATGTCCTGGCGGTGGACGAGAGCGACAGACTGCATCGCGTGATCGTCGATGCGCGGATGATGCAGGCGACGCGCCGCTGCCTGCTGCTGTGGCACCGCCTGCAGGAGCACGGCGGCATCAACAACTCGCATGCCGAGCAGGCGCTCGCGCGCGAGAAAGCCGCCTGGCAGGCGCAGAAGGAGCAGGAGCTCGAGGCGTTGCGCCAGGCCGCGGCCAGCGCCACACCGGCCACCGCCACGCCGGCCACCGCTGCGCCGGCCGCAGAGCCGGCCGCCGCCAAGGCAGAAGCGCCGGCCGCCGCCGCCGAAGCCGCGCCGGCCCCGTCGCCGGACCAGCCGTGGATCGAAACCATTCGATGCTCGAGCTGCAACGAGTGCCAGAACATCAACGACAAGCTGTTCGGCTACAACGACAACAAGCAGGCCTACATCAAGGACCTGAACGCCGGCACGTACAGGGAGATGGTGGAAGCCGCGGAGGCGTGCCAGGTGGCCATCATCCACCCCGGCAAGCCTTGGAACCCGAACGAGCCTGGGCTCGAGGAGTTGCTGGAGCGCGCGAAGCCGTTCATGGCCTAGCCGGCACGCGCGTCGCGATGGACTTCCGGCGCTCGGACCTCGCGCACGGGCATGAACTCGAGGGCCTGGTCGTCGTCGTCGACGTCCTGCGGGCCTTTTCCACCTCGGCATACGCCTTCGCGGCCGGTGCCCGCGCGGTCGTCGTGGCGCACTCCCTCGACGAGATCGAGCCGCTCAGGCAGCGGCACGCCCCGGCTGTCACGGTCGGCGCGCAGCCCGGTGGCTTTCCGGTTCCCGGCCTCGACTACGGCAACTCTCCCGCCAGCATCGCCCCCCTCGATCTCGCCGGCGTCACGCTCGTCGAGTACAGCGCCGGCGGCGTGCGCGGACTGATCGACTGCGATCACGCGTCCGAAGTCCTCGCGGGCAGCCTCGTCTGCGCACGCGCCACGGCGGACTACATCAGGTGGAGGAATCCGCCGGTCGTCACCTTCGTCATCACGGGCCTGTGGACCGACCGCGACGGCGACGAGGATCACGCATGCGCCGACCTGATCGAGGCCCACCTGCTCGGCCGGTCGCCGGTGCTGCCGGACTTCGAGCGGCGCGTGCGCCAGTCGGACTTCGGCCGCCGCTTCGGCCACCCCGATCACTCGCACCTGCCCGCCGACGACCTCGACCTCTGCGCGCAAGCCGACCGGTTCGCCTTCGCCATGCCGATGCGCCACGACGGCGACCGGCTCGTGATCGAACCCCAGCCAATGCGAGGCGAGCCGGGCCTGCACGCGGGCGGCTCGTCCGGTCCGGGGGCAGCGCGGGTCCTGTAGTACCCTGCCGCCGGCGCCGGGCGCTTTCACGGCCGGCGCGACGGAGCCGACGGACGCTGGCCCGGCCTGCCACGCGGCGAGCGGCTTAGTCGCGGCGAAAAAATCAAACCAAGGGGAAATCGATGAGCAATTTCTGGGACTCCGTGTGGCTGATCTTCTCGGCCTTCCTGTTCGTTGCGTACCTGTTCGTGATGTTCCAGGTGATCACGGACCTGTTCCGCGACGACACGGTGAGCGGCGTCGGGAAAGCGGCCTGGATCGTCGGCCTGATCTTCCTGCCGATGCTGACCGCGCTCGTGTACATCATCACGCGCGGCAACGGCATGGCCGAGCGGCAGCGCGCCGCGGTGCAGCGCGCGAAGTCCGACACCGATGCCTACATCCGCCAGGTGGCAGGCAAGTCACCGGCTGAGCAGATCGCCGATGCGAAGGCGCTGCTCGACGCCGGGACCATCGCGCCCGAGGAATTCCAGCGCCTGAAGGCCAAGGCCCTGGCCTGAGCCGCGGCCGCGCCGGCCGCATCGACCGCGAATCGCGGCGTCGCGCACACCGCGCGAGACGTGTCACGCCGGCGCGACGCGGTGGTCCGTTCGATCCCGACCCGCGCTCCGAGACCCACGAGAAAACGGCGCCCGCAGGCGCCGCTCTCGTTACTACCCTCCCGCGCGCGATCAGCGCTGCGCGATCGGCTTGACGTCGCGCGGCGTGGCGCCGACGAAGAGCTGGCGCGGACGGCCGATCTTGTACTCGGGATCGGCGATCATCTCGTTCAGTTGCGCGATCCAGCCCACCGTGCGGGCCAGCGCGAAAACGGCCGTGAACAGCGGCACCGGGATGCCGATCGCCTTCTGGACGATGCCCGAGTAGTAGTCGACGTTCGGATACAGCTTGCGGCTGACGAAGTAGTCGTCCTCGAGCGCGATCTTCTCGAGCGCCATCGCCAGCTTGAACAGCGGGTCGTCGTGCAGGCCGAGTTCGGTCAGCACTTCGTGGCAGGTCTCGCGCATCAGCTTGGCGCGCGGGTCGTAGTTCTTGTAGACCCGGTGGCCGAAGCCCATGAGCTTCACGCTGCTGTTCTTGTCCTTCACCTTGGCGATGAACTCGCCGATCTTCTCGACGCCGCCCTGGCGCTGGATGTCGTACAGCATGTTCAGGCAGGCCTCGTTGGCGCCGCCGTGGGCCGGACCCCAGAGGCACGCCACGCCGGCGGCGATCGCCGCGAACGGGTTGGTGCCCGACGACGCGCACAGGCGCACCGTCGACGTCGAGGCGTTCTGCTCGTGGTCGGCGTGGAGGATGAAGATGCGGTCCATCGCGCGCACCAGCACCTCGTTGGACTTGTACTCCTCGCACGGCGTGGCGAACATCATGCGCATGAAGTTGCCGGCGTACGACAGGTTGTTCTGCGGGTACATGTACGGCTGACCGACGGTGTACTTGTACGCCATCGCGACCAGCGTCGGCATCTTGGCGATCAGGCGGATCGCCGACACCTCGCGCTGCCACGGGTCGTTCAGGTTCATCGAGTCCGGATAGAACGCGGACAACGCGCCGACCAGGCCGGTCATCACCGCCATCGGGTGCGCGTCGCGGCGGAACCCGCGCAGGAAGAACTGCATCTGCTCGTTGACCATCGTGTGGTTGGTCACGCGCTTGACGAAGTCGGCCTTCTGCTTCGGATTGGGAAGCTCGCCGTTCAGCAGCAGGTAGCAGGTCTCGAGGTAATCGCACTTGGTGGCGAGCTGCTCGATCGGGTAGCCGCGGTACAGCAACTCGCCCTTGTCACCGTCGATGTAGGTGATGGTCGAGTTGCACGAGGCGGTCGACAGGAACCCGGGGTCGTAGGTGAACTTACCTGTCTTCCCGTACAGCGCGCGAATGTCGATCACGTCCGGGCCGACAGACCCCTTGTAGATCGGCAGGTCCATCGGAGCCGTGCCGTCCGTGAATGTGAGTGTGGCCTTTTCGGTCGAAGGATTGAGAGCCATGTCTTGTCGTCCCCGGTTGGCGTTGTCTCAGGTCGTCCGCATCCGCCGTAGCAGGTTGCGCACGGCATTGTTGTCCAGCGCGCCTTGAGGGTCTTTGCGCGCCAGCAAAAGGTCGAACAATTCGCCGTCAGGGAGGTCCAGCAGCGCCTCGAGCGCGAGGACTTCGGTGACGTCCAGCACATCCCCTTCCCGGTCGAGGAAGCGGCTGATGATGAGGTCGTTCTCGAGCATGCCCCGGCGGGCCCGCCAACGCAGCCGGCGGCGCTCCAGGTCGCCGATGACCGGCGGCTCGGACATCGTCGCGGACCTAGACCGCCCGCCGCACCAGCATGTCGCGGATCTTGCTGATCGCCCGGGTCGGGTTCAGGCCCTTCGGACAGACGTCCACGCAGTTCATGATCGTGTGGCAGCGGAACAGCCGGTACGGGTCGTTCAGGTTGTCCAGCCGCTCGTTCGTGGCCTGGTCGCGGCTGTCGGCGATGAAGCGGTAGGCCTGGAGCAGGCCCGCCGGACCGACGAACTTGTCCGGGTTCCACCAGAAGCTCGGGCAGCTGGTCGAGCAGCACGCGCACAGGATGCATTCGTACAGGCCGTCGAGTTCCTCGCGCTCCTCCGGCGACTGCAGCCGCTCCGTCTCCGGCGGCGGCGTGTCGTTGATCAGGTAGGGCTTGATCGAGTTGTACTGCTTGAAGAACTGCGACATGTCGACGATCAGGTCGCGGATGACCGGCAGGCCGGGCAGCGGCTTGAGGACGACGGGCTCCTTCAGGTCGCGCAGGTTCGTGACGCACGCCAGGCCGTTCTTGCCGTTGATGTTCATGGCGTCCGAGCCGCACACGCCCTCGCGGCAACTGCGGCGGAACGAGACGCTGTCGTCGAAGTCGCTCTTGATGCGCATGAGCGCGTCCAGCAGCATCTTGTCGTTCGGCTGCAGCCGGACCTCGAGCTTCTGCATGTACGGCCGCGCGTCCTTGTCGGGGTCGTATCGATAGATCTCGAACCGGACCGTCCGCGCGCCGCTCGCCGCTCCGGCCACCGCGCTTGTCTCGACATTGCTGTTCGCTGTCATGCGTCTACCTCGGTAACTTCGGCCTGCCTGGATGTCTAGAAGGTCCGCTTCTTGGGCTCGAATGTGGGAACCGTCAGCGGCTTCATGTTGACCGGCTTGTAATCCAGCCGGCTGCCTTCGGAGTAGAACAGCGTGTGCCGCAGCCACTGCCCGTCGTCGCGCTCCGGGAAGTCGTCACGCGCGTGCGCGCCGCGGCTCTCGGTGCGGGCGGCGGCCGACACCACCGTGGCACGCGCGGTCTCGACCAGGTTCTCGAGCTCCATGGCCTCGATGCGCGCCGTGTTGAACACCTTCGACTTGTCGGCGATCGCCACGCGCTGCGCACGCTCGGCCAGTTCGTCGATCTTGCGGACACCCTCGTCGAGCAGCGCGCCGGTGCGGAACACGCCGCAGTGCGCCTGCATCGCCTTGCGGATTCCATTGGCCACGTCCTGCACGCGCTCGCCCTTGTCGCGCGCGTCCAGCGCCGCGAGGCGGGCGATCGTCCGGTCGCCGCCGTCGTCCGGAAAGGTGCGGTGGCCCTGCTTCTGGAAACCCTGCTCGACGATGTGGTTGCCGGCCGAGCGGCCGAACACGACGAGGTCGAGCAGCGAGTTGGTGCCGAGCCGGTTCGCGCCGTGCACGGACACGCAGGAGCACTCGCCGATCGCGTACAGGCCGTTGACCACCGCGTTCGGCTGGCCGTCCTTCGGCACGACGACCTGGCCGTGATAGTTGGCCGGGATGCCGCCCATCTGGTAGTGGATGGTCGGCACGACCGGGATCGGCTCGCGGATCGGATCGACGTTGGAAAACGTGATCGCGATCTCGCGGATCGACGGCAGCCGCTTCATGATCGTTTCGGCGCCGAGGTGGTCGAGCTTCAGCAGCACGTGGTCCTTGTGCGGGCCGCAGCCGCGTCCTTCCTTGATCTCCTGGTCCATCGAACGGGACACGAAGTCGCGCGGCGCGAGGTCCTTCAGGGTCGGCGCGTAGCGCTCCATGAAGCGCTCGCCGTTCGAGTTGAGCAGGATGCCGCCCTCGCCCCGGACTCCTTCGGTGATCAGCACGCCCGCCCCGGCCACGCCGGTCGGGTGGAACTGCCAGAACTCCATGTCCTCGAGCGGAATGCCCGCCCGGGCGACGAGTCCGAGGCCGTCACCGGTGTTGATGTAGGCGTTGGTCGACGCGTCGAAGATGCGGCCGGCGCCGCCGGTGGCAAGCACCGTGACCTTCGACTCGAAGATCATCGGCTCGCCGGTCTCCATTTCGAGCGCGATCACGCCGACGACGTCGCCGTCGGAATTGCGGATCAGGTCGAGCGCCATCCACTCGACGAAGAATTGCGTGCGCGAAGCGACGTTGCGCTGGTACAGCGTGTGCAGCAGCGCGTGCCCGGTGCGGTCCGCGGCCGCGCACGCGCGCGGCACCGGCTTCTCGCCGAAGTTCGCCGAGTGCCCGCCGAACGGGCGCTGGTAGATCGTGCCGTCGGGGTTGCGGTCGAACGGCATGCCGAAGTGCTCGAGCTCGTACACGACCTTCGGCGCCTCGCGGCACATGAACTCGATCGCGTCCTGGTCGCCGAGGTAATCCGATCCCTTGACCGTGTCGAACATGTGCCAGAGCCAGTTGTCCTCGGTCATGTTGCCGAGCGACGCGCCGATGCCGCCCTGGGCGGCCACCGTGTGCGAGCGGGTCGGGAACACCTTCGACAGCACGGCCACGTTCAGGCCCGCGTTGGCGAGTTGCAGCGAGCAGCGCATGCCGGACCCGCCGGCACCCACGATGACGGCGTCGAAGCGACGGCGCGCGACTTTCGAAGCAGCCATGCTCACACTCTCCACAGTATCTGCACGGACCACACGGCGCAGGCGAGCAGCCACAGCGCCGTGAGCGTCTGCAACGTCAGGCGCGCCCACACCGGCTTCACGTAATCCAGCCAGATGTCCTTCACCCCGATCCACGCGTGGTACAGCAGCGCGAGCAGCGCGACCAGCGTCAGGACCTTCATCCACATCGGCACGAAGAGCGACGCCCACGCGACGTAGTCGAGCGGTCCGGCGAGGAGCAGGCGCGCGCCGAGCAGCGCGAAGAAGACGACGAGGACGAGCGCGGTCAGTCGCTGCAGCAGGAAGTTGCCGACGCCGTAGTGCGCGCCGACGACGAGGCGCTTGGTGCCGATTCCGGCGGGAGGGGGTGCGAAGGCCATCAGAACGCTCCGAAGAGTTTCAGCGCCGCGACGAGCGTCAGCGGCAGGCTGATCGCGAAGACCGCGAGCGCGTTGCCGCGCGCCTGCGGCAGGTCGAGGCCGACATGCAGGTCGAGGACCAGGTAGCGGATCCCGGCAACCAGGTGGTGCAGGAAGCCCCAGATCAGGAACAGCAGCACCAGCTTCACGAACCAGCCGGACGCGACCATCGCCATTCGCTCGAAGGTGCTCTCGGAGATCAGGCTGAGGTCGAACATCCACAGCAGGAACGGGAGCGCCAGGAACAGCGCGGCGCCGCTGATCCTGTGCATGATCGACACCATGGCCGGCATCGGCATGCGGTATCGAACGATCTGCGTGACGTGGATGTTGCGGAACTCGGGGCGGTTTCTTCTTGGCGCGGCAGCAGGCGTGCTCATCCGGTTGTGCTCTTCTCTTCGATCGTGGCCCGTGGAGTGGCTTTGTATTCTGAACGATTTGGCGACGCCGACAAAATCAGGTGAGCGTGTTGCGGTAGTGATGATGCGTGGTGACGCTGAGGCCGCGCCGCACTTCGACCGCACGCTCGCCGTAGGTATACGACACGCGTTCGACGAGCAGCAGCGGGTCGCCGGCGGCGACCTGCAGCAGCCGGGCCGCCTCGGCTTCGGCGGCCACCGCGCGAATGCGTTCCTCGGCGCGGATCATCCGGGTGCCGAACTCGGTCTCGAAGAGACCATAGAGCGGACCCTTGTATTCGGCGAGACGCTCCGCAGTCAGTCCCCTGAAGGTCACTCCCGGCAGCCAGATGTCGTCGAGAACGACAGGATTGCCGTTGAATGCGAGCACGCGGCGGACATAGACGATCGGGTCGCCCGCGCGCAGGTCAAGCAGGCGCGCGATGTCGGACGGCGCTCGCACGCGCTTGCAGTCCAGGACCCGGCTGACGGCCGGAACCGGCTCGCCCTCGTCCGGTACCACGCGCAGGAAGCGGAACTGTGCGCGGGGTTCGTGGTGCGTGGCGACGAAGGTGCCTTTGCCTTGCCGACGCACGACCAGATGCTCGGCCGCGAGTTCGTCGACGGCCTTGCGCACCGTGCCCTGGCTCACCTGGAAACGCGCCGCGAGCTCGATTTCGCTCGGAATGAGTTCGCCCGGCTTCCACTCGCCCCGTTCGAGGCTCTGCACCAGCAAGTCCTTGATCTGCTGGTACAGCGGTGAAAAGACGGCGGGCCGTCCGGCCCGCGCGGCGTCGGCGGCGCGGTCATCGATCATGGTTCGGATTTCAGCACAGCCACGTGTGAATGATCTGGATTAAATCATATGTCTTATATAAGATATACCGTCCAGATCAATCAACGATGGACTTTTCGCCCGGAAGATCCGGCCCGATGAACCGCGTCCCGACGCGGCAAGGTGGTCTGGCTCAAAGAAATCGCAGATACCCGGCAGTACACTCGATCGGCTTGCGCCGCACCAGAATCGTGCCCCCCTGCTCCCCGCCCTCGCCGTTCCCCCTGCGGACACGCAGAAGCACCTTGCCGTCCTTCAATTGGAGACCAACACCATGAGTAAAGCGCCCGTCCGCGTCGCCGTCACCGGTGCCGCCGGCCAGATCGGTTATGCCATCCTGTTCCGGATTGCCTCGGGAGAGATGCTCGGCAAGGACCAGCCGGTCCACCTGCAACTGCTCGAGATTCCCGACGAGAAGGCGCAGAAGGGGCTCAAGGGCGTGATGATGGAACTCGACGACTGCGCCTTCCCGCTGCTCGCCGGAATGGAGGCCCACAGCGACCCAGTCAGCGCGTTCAAGGACACCGACATCGCGGTGCTGGTGGGCGCGCGCCCGCGCGGGCCCGGGATGGAGCGCAAGGACCTGCTCGCCGCCAACGCCCAGATCTTCACGGCGCAGGGCAAGGCCCTCGACAAGTCCGCGAACCGCAATGTCAAGGTGCTGGTCGTCGGCAACCCGGCGAACACCAACGCCTACATCGCGATGAAGTCCGCGCCCTCGCTGCCCAAGGGCAACTTCACCGCCATGCTGCGGCTCGACCACAACCGCGCGCTGTCGCAGCTCGCCGCCAAGACGGGCAAGCCCGTCTCCTCGATCGAGAAGATGGTCGTCTGGGGCAACCACTCGCCGACCATGTATCCGGACCTTCGCTTCGCCACGATCGGCGGCCAGCCGGCCGCGCCGATGGTCGACCAGGCCTGGTATCGCGACACGTACATGCCGACCGTCGGCAAGCGCGGCGCGGCGATCATCGAGGCGCGCGGACTGTCGTCGGCCGCCTCGGCCGCCAACGCCGCGATCGATCACATCCGCGACTGGGTGCTGGGCACCGACGGCCGCTGGGTGACGATGGGCGTGCCGTCCGATGGCAGCTATGGGGTCCCGGAGGAAATCATCTACGGCGTGCCCTGCATCTGCGCCGGCGGCAAGTACCAAGTCGTCAAGGACCTGCCCGTCGACGAGTTCTCGCGCGGCAAGATGGACAACACGCTGAAGGAGCTCCTCGAGGAGCGCGACGGCGTCAAGCACCTGCTCGGCTGAGTATCGGCAGCGTCGATCGCACCTCCCGTGATGCCGGACGCTCCCTTCGCCACCCTGGCCGCGCGCCGTGCACGGCGCGCGGACCTGCCTCGCCTGCTGGAGCTGCTTGCCGACGACGTGCTCGGCAAGCAGCGCGAAGCCCTGGGCAGCGACGACCCTGCGTACGCGCTCGCGTTCGACACGATCGAGCGCGACGCGAACCAGTTGCTCCTGGTCGCGGAACTCGACGGTCGCGTCGTCGGCATGCTGCAACTGACGTTCATTCCCGGCCTCAGCCGCCGCGGCGCATGGCGGGCGAACATCGAAGCCGTGCGCGTCGACGACGCGATGCGTGGCCGGGGCGTGGGCCGATGGCTGATGGAGCGCGCGTTGGACGTCGCGCGCCAGCGCGAGTGCCGCCTGGCGCAGTTGACGAGCGACCGTCGGCGCACCGAGGCGCACCGCTTCTACGCACGGCTGGGATTCAAGGACTCGCACGTCGGCTACAAGCTCGCGCTTGAGCGCGCCGAATAACCAACCGAGAGAACCCGGAGCAACAACTCATGGCACACAACCTGTTCAACTCCCTGCAGGACTTCACGATCGGCGCCAGGAAAGGCAAGTTCTACAGCCTCGCCGCGCTCGAGAAGGCCGGCATCGGCAAGATCTCGCGCCTGCCGGTGTCGATCCGCATCGTGCTCGAGTCCGTGCTGCGCAATTGCGACGGCATCAAGGTGACCGAGGAGCACGTGCGGCAGCTTGCCAGCTGGAAGCCGACCGGCGACCGGGTCGACGAGATTCCGTTCGTCGTCGCGCGCGTCGTACTGCAGGACTTCACCGGCGTACCGCTGCTTGCGGACCTGGCGGCGATGCGCAACGTCGCCGACGCGATGGGCAAGAACCCGAAGACGATCGAGCCGCTGGTGCCGGTCGATCTCGTCGTCGACCACTCGGTGATGATCGACCACTACGGCAGCAAGCAGGCGCTCGACCTCAACATGAAGCTCGAGTTCCAGCGCAACCGCGAGCGCTACGAGTTCATGAAGTGGGGCATGCAGGCGTTCGACACGTTCGGTGTCGTGCCGCCCGGATTCGGAATCGTGCACCAGGTGAACCTGGAGTACCTCGCGCGCGGCGTGCACAGGAAGGACGGCGTCTACTACCCGGACACGCTGGTCGGCACCGACAGCCACACGACGATGATCAACGGCATCGGCGTGGTCGGGTGGGGCGTGGGCGGCATCGAAGCCGAGGCCGGCATGCTCGGCCAGCCCGTGTACTTCCTGACGCCGGACGTCGTCGGCGTGCACCTCAAGGGCAAGCTGCGCGAAGGCGTGACCGCCACCGACCTCGTGCTCACGATCACCGAGATGCTGCGCAAGGCCAAGGTGGTCGGCAAGTTCGTCGAGTTCTTCGGCGAGGGAACGGCCACGCTCGCGCTGCCCGACCGCGCGACGATCGCGAACATGGCGCCCGAGTACGGCGCGACGATGGGTTTCTTCCCGGTGGACGAGAAGACGATCGCCTACTTCGAGGGCACGGGCCGCACGCCGGACGAGATCGCGGCGTTCGAAGCGTATTTCCGCGCCCAGGGCCTGTTCGGCGTGCCGAAGGCCGGCTCGATCGATTACTCCACGGTGCTGTCGCTCGACCTGTCTTCGGTGGCGCCGTCGCTCGCGGGCCCCAAGCGCCCGCAGGACCGCATCGAGATCGGCAACGTGAAGAAGCAGTTCGCGACGCTCTTCTCCAAGCCGACGGCGGAAAACGGATTCAACCAGCCGGCGGCGCGGCTCAAGCAGCGATTCCCGGTGGGCGCCCGTGGCCGCACCGAGGGCAAGGCGGCGGACGGCCCGGCAGGCGCCGCGCTGGACCTGGCCGAGATGACGGCCAACCGCCCGCTGGTGAAGCCGGAGCGCGAGGTCGACGTCCATGACGTGGCGATCGCCGACGGCGACGTGCTGATCGCGGCAATCACCTCGTGCACCAACACCAGCAACCCGGGCGTGCTGCTGGCCGCCGGCCTGCTGGCGAAGAAGGCCGTGGAAGCCGGCTTGAAGGTCAAGCCGCACATCAAGACCTCGCTCGCTCCGGGCTCGCGCATCGTGACCGAGTACCTGGAGAAGACCGGCCTGCTGCCGTACCTCGAGAAGCTCGGCTTCGCGGTCGCCGCCTACGGCTGCACGACCTGCATCGGCAATGCGGGCGACCTGTCGCCCGAGATCAACGAGACGATCACGAAGAACGACCTCGTCTGCGCCGCCGTGCTGTCGGGCAACCGCAACTTCGAGGCGCGCATCCACCCGAACCTCAAGGCCAACTTCCTCGCCTCGCCGCCGCTGGTGGTGGCCTACGCGATCGCCGGCTCCGTGCTCGTCGACGTGATGACCGAGCCCCTGGGCAAGGGCAAGAACGGCAAGGACATCTGGATCGGCGACATCTGGCCGTCGTCGGAGGAAGTCCACGCCCTGATGAAGTACGCGATGGACCCGAAGGCGTTCGAATCGAACTACGGCAAGGTCAAGGCCGATCCGGGCGAACTGTGGAAGAAGGTCGGCAGCGTCTCGGGGCAGGTCTACACGTGGCCCAAGTCGACCTACATCGCCAGGCCGCCGTTCTTCGACGGCTTCAAGATGAAGCCGGCCGTTGCGGCCACCGGCGTGCGGGCAGCCCGCGCGCTCGGCATCTTCGGCGACTCGATCACGACCGACCACATCTCGCCCGCGGGCTCGATCAAGGACACGTCGCCCGCCGGCCGCTGGCTGATCGAGCACGACGTCGCCAAGGCCGACTTCAACTCGTACGGCTCGCGGCGCGGCAACCACGAGGTGATGATGCGCGGCACCTTCGCCAACGTGCGCATCAAGAACCTCATGGTCCCGCCGAAGGCCGACGGCTCGCGCATCGAGGGCGGCATCACGACCCACCAGCCATCGGGCGAGCAGATGTCGATCTACGACGCCGCCATGCGCTACATGAAGGACGGCGTTCCCACGGTCGTGTTCGGCGGCGAGGAGTACGGCACGGGATCGTCGCGCGACTGGGCCGCCAAGGGCACCCAGCTGCTCGGCGTCAAGGCGGTGATCGCGAAGAGCTTCGAGCGGATTCACCGCAGCAACCTGGTGGGCATGGGCGTGCTGCCGCTGCAGTTCATGCCGGGCGAAGGCGTGGAGACGTTCGGCATCCGCGGCGACGAGATGTTCGACATCGAGATCGAAGGCGCGCTCCGTCCGCAGATGAACCTGATGCTGCTGGTGTTCGGCAAGGACGGGGAGAAGCAGATCCCGGTCAGGCTGCGGATCGACACGCCGATCGAGGTCGAGTACTACAAGCACGGCGGCATCCTTCCTTACGTGCTCAGGCAGCTACTCGCCGCCTGAGCACGCAGGAAGGCCCCTCGGGGAGCCGGGCGGCTGCGCAGCGCGGTCGCGAGGCAGCCGCCGCCTGATCCGTCGCGCGATCCGACGCAACCGCCGCCCAGCGCGGCGGTTGCTCTTCCAGGAGCTGACCGATGCAGCACGACCACACCGATCGCAGTGACACCGAGCCTCCGGCGATCCAGAACCGCGGCGACACCGGCGGACCGTGGTCGACGGCCTGGCCCCTGGTCGCGCTCGCGCTGATCGGCCTCGTGCTCGTGCGCGCCTGCGTGTCGGCGCCGCCGCCCCCCGCCGCGCCACCCGCCTCCGCTGCCCCCGGGTCGCGCTGACGGGCGCGCCGGAGCGCATTGAATGCGCGCGGTCGCGCGGTCGCGTGATACCCTCGAACGGCGTTCTAATGCCGCGCCCAAATGAACGACGCCCCGCGTGATACCCGTCCGCGCGCGCATCTAGAGCGCGCCTCCGATGCTGCCGGCGACGTCCTGCGCTTGACCGGCTCCTGGCGCCTGGCGGGTCTCGAGGCCATCGACACCGAGTTGCGAGCCCTCCAGCTCCCTGCGCGCCTCACGGTCGACGCAAGCCAGCTTGCGGAGCTCGACAGCGCGGCCGCCCTCGCCCTTCTGTCCCACCTGCCGCCCGGCGTGAAGTGGCGCGGCCTGGCCGCCAACGACACGCGCATCATCGAGCAGGTTCGCAGCCGTATCGAAGGCGTGCCCGACCTGCCGCCGCACCGGCGCGAAAGCGCTTTCGAGGCGATCGGGCGTCGCGCCAACGGCATCGCGCGCATGGGCCACGGCCATCTCGCGTTCCTCGGCGCCGCGGTCCTCGGCATCGTCGGCACCATCCTGCGCCCGCGGCGCCTCCGGGTGCGCGAGCTCTCGGCGCAGTTCGAGCAGGTGTGCCTGAACGCCATCCCGGTCGTCGCCCTCGTGACGCTGCTGATCGGCGTCGTCGTGACCTACCTGCTCGGCCTGCAGGCGAAGCAGTACGGCGCCAACATCTTCGTCGTCGACGGCATCGGCATCGGCGCGACCCGCGAGTTCGCGCCGATCATCGTCGCCATCATCGTCGCCGGCCGCTCGGGTGCCGCGTTCACCGCGCAACTGGGCTCGATGCGGATGACGGAGGAGACCGACGCGATCCAGACCCTCGGCCTGTCGCCGCTCGACGTGCTGGTACTGCCGCGCGTGATCGCCCTGATGATCGCGATGCCGCTGCTGGTCTTCATCGGCGACGTGATGAGTCTCCTGGGAGGGATGCTGATCGCCGAACCGATGCTCGACATCACGCCGACGACCTTCCTCGAGCGGCTGCGCGATGCGCTCGACATCAAGCACGTGTACGTCGGCCTGTCGAAGGCGCCGGTGTTCGCGCTGGCGATCGCGGTGATCGGCTGCCACCTGGGCATGACGGTCGAGCGCGACACGCGCGCGGTCGGCATGGCGACCACCTCCACGGTCGTGCAGAGCATCGTCTCGGTGATCCTGCTCGACGCCGCGTTCGCGATCTTCTACCAGGAGCTCGGCATCTGATGGCGGGCGACGACGCCGTCATCGAGGTCGATCGCGTGGTCACGCGGTTCGGCGCGCAGGCGGTGCACGATGGCGTCAGCTTCGCCGTCAGGCGCGGAACGCTCGTCGCGCTGATCGGTGGCAGCGGCACCGGCAAGTCGGTGCTTCTGCGCGAGATCATCGGGCTGCAGCGGCCCACGGAGGGCCGCATCCGCCTGCTGGGAACGGACATGTGGTCGAGCCCGCCCGACGCGCTGGAAGCGGTGCGCCGTCGGTTCGGGATGATGTTCCAGGACGGCGCGCTGTTCTCGTCCCTCACGGTCGCGCAGAACGTCGCCGTGCCGTTGATCGAGCACGCGTCCGTGCCGCCCGGTCTGCTTGAGCCCTTGATACGTCTGCGGCTGGCGCAGGCCGGCCTCGGCCCCGAGGTAGCCGGCAAGATGCCCAGCGAGTTGTCGGGCGGCATGCGCAAGCGGGCGGCGATCGCTCGAGCGCTGGCGCTCGAGCCCGAGGTGCTCTTCCTCGACGAGCCGACCTCCGGCCTCGACCCCACCACGGCGCGCGGTTTCGACGCCCTGGTCCGCTCGCTGGTCGACGACCTCGGGATCACCGTGTTCCTCGTGACCCACGATCTCGACACGCTGCTGACCGTGGTCGACCGCATCATCGTGCTCGCACGGGGCAAGGTCCTCGCCGACGGCCCCGTGCGGGAGATCCTCGCGGTCGACGACCCGTGGATCCGGTCCTATTTCTCGGTGCGCGCCACGGTGGACTCGTGAGCGCGCACGGCCGCTCCGACGCGTTCATCCCGCGCGCGCAGCGCGAGGGTAGTCCAGTGAGCGGACCGGGCCTTCACGTTGCCGCCGCGAACCCGTCCTAGAATCCACCTGCGATGGAAGCCGAATCCAAGTACACGTACGTCGGACTGGCGCTGGTCGTCCTGGTGGCGGCGCTGGTGACCGGGGTCATCTGGCTGAACCGGACCGGCACGCGCGCCGACTTCAACTATTTCACGATCTACTTCGAGCGCCAGCCGCTCGACGGCCTGCAGCTGGGCGCCGACGTCGACATGCGCGGGATCAAGATCGGCCGCGTCGAGGACTACCAGCTGCTGGCGGAGAACATCAACCGCGTCAGGGTCACGGTCCGCACCGACAAGCGCGCGCCTGTGCGCACCAATACGGTGGCGATCGTCACGCGCAACTTCGTGACGGGCATCGCGAAGATCAGCCTCATCACGCCCGAGCCCCTTGGACCTCCGCTGACCGAGATCCGGCCCGAACAGCAGCACCCGGTGATCCCCGAGGGGGAGTCCAACCTCGACGCGCTGGCCGGCAAGGTCAACCAGCTGGGCGACATGGCGGCGGAAGCCCTCGAGAACCTCAACGACGTGCTGAAACCGCGCAACCGCGTGGCGTTCGCCGAGACGCTCGACAGCCTGCGCAAGCTGACCGCCGGCCTGAACGCGCGGCTGGGCGAAGTCGACAGGTCGATTGCGGCGATGAACGTCGCCATGGCGGACATCAGCAGCGCCAGCAGCCGGATCGCAACGGTGGCCGAGAACACGCGCAACGACCTCGGCCCGACGATCCGGCAGGCGGAAAAGACGCTGCAGGACATCTCCACCGCCACCCTGTCGCTCGAGAAGCAGGTGGCCGCCCTCTCGCGCGACTTCGGCGGCGCGGCCAACGCCACCGAGGAGCAGCTGACGGCGGCGGTGATCGATCTGCGGCGCACGGTGGACTCGATGAACCGCGTGCTCGACCGGCTGCAGGACCCGCGCGCCGCGTTGCTCGGCGCAACGCCTGAGCAGAGAGGACCCGGAGAATGAAGCCTGCCACGCGCCGGTCTGCCCTGCTCGCCGGATGCTCCGCGCTGCTGCTCGCCGGATGCGTCAGCGTGGACGTCGGCAACAGCGACGGCAACGTCCGGGCCCAGTTCCGCCTCGAGGACCTCGCGCCGCCGCCGGCCCCGGCGGGCAAGACCGTGGCGCGCTCGCTCGTCGTCGTCTCGATGCCCTCGCTCGGCATCGGCGACACCTTCGCGATGGCGTACTCGCGGGCGCCGCAGCAGCGCGCCCTCTACCAGAACGCATCGTGGGCGGATCGTCCGTCGAATCGCGTCGTCCAGCTGCTCGTACGGCGCGTCGACGCGCGCGCGGCCTTCGCTTCGGTCGTGGAGCTCGGCAGCGGCGTCGGCGGCGACCTTGCGCTGAACGTGACCGTCGACGAACTCCTGCACGACGCGGCGGCCGCGCGCGGACGGCTGGAGCTGACCGCGGAGCTCGTCGATCGCGCGACGCGGACCCTGGTGGCGCGCCGCCGGTTCAGCGCCGCGGCGCCGGTCGCACAGGAAAGCGCGCGCGGAGCCGTCGAGGCGCTGAGCCAGGCGCTCACGAGCGTGCTCGACGAACTCGTGCCATGGCTCGAAGCGTCGGCGGCGAAGCTGCCCGCAACGGCCTCGCGCTGATCGCGGGGCAGGCGCGATGCGCGACGCGAGCAAGGGCGGGTCCTCGGCGCGCAACGTCCTCGGCGGCGAGCTGATCTGCTGCTGCGAGTCGCCAGCGACAGGCTTCTACCGCGACGGCTACTGCCACACGGGTCCGCACGACCTCGGGTCGCACACGGTGTGCGCGCGCATGACGCGCGAGTTCCTCGACTTCTCCGTTGCACGCGGCAACGATCTCGTCACGCCGCGCCCCGAGTACATGTTCCCCGGGCTCAATGCCGGCGACCGCTGGTGCCTGTGCGTCGCGCGCTGGAAGGAGGCGTTCGAAGCCGGGGTCGCGCCACCGGTGTGGCTGCTCGCCACGCACGAGCGTGCGCTCGACGTCGTGACCCTCGAGCAGCTGGCGAAGCACGCGCTCGACCTGCAATGAAGCCGTTGCATCCGCGGGCGGTGATCGACACCAACGTGCTGCTCGATTTCTGGGTGTTCGACGATGCGGCCTCGCGGCCGCTGCGGGCCGCCGTCGAGAGCGGACAGGTGAACGCGCTGCGCAGCGGGGACAGCGTCGACGAACTCACCCAGGTGATCATGCGCGAGCAGTTCGAACTCGCGACCGAGGCGCGCTTCGGCATCCTGCGCGACTGGGACCGGCTCGCCACACCCGTCGAGCGTGTCTTCGCGGCGCCCATCGCGTGCAGCGACCGCGACGACCAGAAGTTCCTCGACCTCGCCTACACGGCGCGCGCCGACTGGCTCGTCACCAAGGACAAGGCCCTGCTGAAGCTCGCGCGCCGGGCGCGCCGGGACGGGCTGCGGATCCTCAGTCCGGTCGCCGCGCGCGCGGAGCTCGGGACGGCCGTCACGTGAAGCCGCGTTCGCGCGCGATGGTCTTCACCGCGGCCCATGCGCCGCTCGCGCTCGTCGAGCGCGAGGTGCCTGCACCGGGCCCGCACGAGGTCCTGGTGCGGGTCGACGCCTGCGGCGTCTGCCGCACCGACCTGCACATCGTCGACGGCGAGTTGAAGCAGCCCCGCGTGCCGCTGGTCCCAGGCCATGAAGTCGTCGGCCGCGTCGAAGCGCTCGGGACCGGGCTCACGTCATTCGCCATCGGCGACCGCGTCGGCATCCCGTGGCTCGGCGCCACCTGCGGCGCCTGCCCGTACTGCCGCGAGCATCACGAGAACCTGTGCGACGCGCCGCAGTTCACCGGCTACACGCGCGACGGCGGCTATGCCGATCACGTCGTCGCGCGCGCCGACTACTGCTTCCGCCTGCCCGAGGCGTTCGACGCCGTGCACGCCGCGCCGCTGCTGTGCGCCGGGCTGATCGGATACCGCGCGCTCGCGATGGCGGGCGACGCCCCAAGGCTGGCGATCTACGGCTTCGGCGCGGCGGCGCACCTCATCGCGCAGGTCGCGGTGTGGCAGAAGCGCGAGGTCTACGCCTTCACGAAACCGGGCGACTGCGAGGGGCAGGCGTTCGCGCGCTCCCTCGGCTGCGCTTGGGCTGGCGACTCAGACGCTGCACCGCCGGAGCCGTTCGACGCCGCGCTGATCTTCGCCCCGGTCGGAGCGCTCGTTCCCGCCGCGTTGCGCCACACCCGCAAGGGCGGCGTCGTGGTGTGCGCCGGCATCCACATGAGCGACATCCCCGTGTTTCCGTACGAGATCCTGTGGGGCGAACGCATCGTGCGCTCGGTCGCCAACCTCACTCGCCGCGACGGCGAGGAGTTCCTCGCGCTCGCCGCGCAGGTGCCGGTCCGCACCACCGTCGAGGTCTTCCCGCTGGCTGAAGCCAACGCCGCGCTCGATGCCGTGCGCAAAGGCCGCGTGCACGGCGCCGCGGTGCTCGACTGCCGCGGGCCCGCCTGACGCCTGATCTCACCGCGCGGAGCCACTCACTCCGGCACAGGCGCAACCCGGGGGCCGAGCAGCAGGTGGCGCAGGGCGCGCGCGTCGTCGAGCGCGTGGTGACGCCGCAAGCTGAGCGCCTCGGTCGCCTGGTCGAGTTCCTCGTACGCCACCGTCACGCGCTTCCAATCGACCCCCGCCGGAAGATCCTCGCTGCCGAGCAACTCGGCGATCGCCCAGCGATCGAACCCCGAGTCGCTGATGATGGTCGTCGGCGCCCGTCCGGCTCGTTCGTCGAGCCATGCGGCAAAGGCCTCGGCGCCCATCTCCATCGGCACCGCGTCCCCATCCAGCAGCGGCAGCACGACCTCGCGGACGAACTCGCTGGTTCGATCCGGACTCCAGCCACGCAGTTCCGCGTAGAACGCCGTCGCGTCGGTCGCCACCGCACCGATGCTGATCAGTTCGGGCTGGTGCAGCCTCGTGAACTCGCTGTCGATGAAGACATACGTCCGTCCGTCCTCGCGCCGCAGGGTGGACGATGGCACGGGCAGGACGCGGAACAGCGGCACCTCGTCCGCGCAATCGCCCGGCGGCAGCCTCAGCTTCGCAACCACTTCCCGCGCCGGCGCATCGGACTCGCGGAAGCCCGCGCGCCGCAGCGCGCGCAGCGCGTGCACGTTGCGGCGCGACGGTCGGGCGAGAAAGCGGTTGACGCCGTAGCTGGCCTGCAGCCACCCGGTCAGCACGGTCAGCGTCTGCGACGCGATGCCGCGCCCCGCGTGCTTTGATCCGGCGAGCCAGATGTCGAGTTCGACGACGTCCTTCAGCAGGTCGATCGGCCCGTGCGCCACGCAGCCGACGTCCTCGTCGCCGACGTCGATCACGAACATCCGACCCGAATAAGGACGCGTGCCATCGAAGAACGAATTGACGTAGCGCGCCGCGAACGTCTCGGGCGTGGGCACCTCGCGCTCGGCAAAGAGCGGACCGTACGACTGCGGCGTGAGGTCCGACTGCACGAGCCACTCGTACGCCCGGGGCCGATCCTCGAGGCGGGCGCGCCGGATCGACACGCGGGAACCGGTGGCGACCGTCATGTTCGCTGCAGGTGCCGCCACACCGGATCGAGCATCGCCGCTCCGAGCCGCTGGCTGCGCGCGGCGCTCCAGCCAAAGCGCGGATCCGGCGCGTTGGCGTTGTCCTTGAAGGGCATCTCCAGGGTCAGGGAGAGGCAACCGTAAGCGTGGCCGATGTACTTCGACGCGAGCTTCAGGACGTCGTCCTTGTACTTGCCCGGCGAGTAGCCGTGCGCGGTCTGGAAGTCCGGGCTCGCGCCGGCGAAGTCGGCCGCGAAGCGGTCCTGCTCGGCCCGCTGGCGCTCGCTGAAGTTCGGCAGCATCTCGCACCCGGCGACGAACACGTAGGGCAGGTTCTCGTCGCCGTGGATGTCGAAGAACGCGGCGCATCCCGTGGAATGGATCGCGTCGCGCACGGCCGCCACCTCCGGGCTGCGCTCCACGGTGGGTTCGAGCCACTCGCGGTTCAGGTTGGCGCCGGCGGCGTTGGTGCGCAGGTTGCCGAGCACGGAACCGTCCGGATTCATGTTCGGGACGACGTGAAAGGTCGCCTGCCGGCGCAGCGCGCGCCCGATCGGGTCGGCCTCGTCGAGCAGGCGCGCCAGCAGCCCCTCGATGAACCACTCGGCCATCGTCTCGCCCGGATGCTGGCGTCCGATGATCCAGACCGGCTGCGCCCCCTCGCCCACCACCAGGGCGTCGAGGTCGCGCCCCTGTACTGTCGATCCAAGGCGGCGCAGCGTCGCACCGCGCGCGCAACTGTCGGCAAGCAGCGCCAGATGACGCTCCCACGAGTACGGCTCGAAGTAGGCGACGTACGTCGGCCCGCGCGCGGGGGCAAGCTCGATCGTCATCACTTCGCCGTCGAACGCGGTCGGGACGCGCTCCCAGCGCCGGCGGTCCCAGCTCGCCACCGCGCGGTAGTCGCGCCACCCGCCCGCATAAGTGGTCCGGCCCGCGTTGACGATGCGCAGCCGCGCTCCGTCTCGCTCCGCGCCGCTGACGCGGAAGTGAAACCACTGCAGGAACTCGCTGCGCGTCCCGTCGGCCGCGAGATCGTGGCGAATCGCGAGATCGGCCCGATCACCGTCCAGCGCGACGACCTCGATCGAACCGCCGTCGAACGCGCTGCTGATTGCGATCGTCATGGCGTCGGGCGCCCCGGCTCTGGCAGCCGGCCGTGATGCGTCGGCGCGCTGCGGAACGTCGGGTCGAGCGCGGCGTCGTTGATGCGCTTCATGTTGGAGGTCGGGACTGGATTGCGAAAGTATAATTTGCCATCTCGCACAGCCCCGCTTTCCACCCGAATCATCGTCTTGAACGAACGCGCGTCACCGTCCGTGTCTGCCGCCCGGATCGCATCGAGCAAGCTGCCGCGCGTCGGCACGACCATCTTCACGGTGATGTCGCACCTCGCCATCAAGCACGGCGCGGTCAACCTCGGCCAGGGATTCCCGGACTTCGACTGCGACGAGCGGCTCCAGGCCCGGCTGGCCGAGGCGGTGCGCACCGGTCACAACCAGTACGCGCCGATGACCGGCGTCGCGGCGCTGCGCGAAGCGATCGCCCGCAAGAACGCGGCGCTGTACGGCCACCGCCACGACGCCGACGCCGAGATCACGATCACGGCCGGCGCGACGCAGGCCATCATGACGGCCGTGCTCGCGCTGGTGCAGCCGGGCGACGAGGTCATCGTGCTGGAGCCGGCCTACGACAGCTACGTGCCGTCGATCGAACTCGCCGGCGGGCGACCGGTCTTCGTTCCGCTGGATGCCGCGCGCGGCTACGCGCCCGACTGGGACCGCGTCCGCGCCGCGATCACCGCCAGGACGCGGCTGCTGATGATCAACTTTCCGCACAACCCCACGGGGCGCGTGCTCGACGATGCCGATCTCGCCGCGCTCGAGCGCATCGTGGCCGAGACCGGCGTGCTGCTGCTGTCCGACGAGGTCTACGAGCACATCGTGTTCGACGGCGTCGCGCACCGCTCGGTGATGCGCTCGCCGCTGCTCGCGTCCCGCAGCGTCGTCATCTCGAGCTTCGGCAAGACGTTCCACACGACCGGCTGGAAGGTGGGATACGCGTGCGCGCCGAAGGAACTCACCGCGGAGTTCCGCAAGGTGCACCAGTTCATGGTGTTCGCGGTCAACACGCCGGCGCAGCATGCCTTCGCCGCGTATCTCGACGACCCGGCCCCGTACCTCACGCTGCCCGCGTTCTACCAGGCCAAGCGCGACCGCTTCGTCGCGGGTCTGAGAGACACGCCGTTCAAGGTCCTGCCCTGCCCCGGCACCTATTTCCTGCTGGCGGACTACAGTGCGGTCTCCAGCCTGCCTGAAGCGGAGTTCGCGCAGAAGATGATCGTCGACTACGGTGTGGCGGTGATCCCGGTGTCGGTGTTCTACGACCGGCCGGTCGAGAACCGGGTGATCCGCTTCTGCTTCGCGAAGAGGGACGAGACTCTGCGGACGGCCCTGGAGCGCCTGCAGCGCGGGACACCGGCATGACGACGATGCCCGCCGCGGATGCGGCGGGGCGCGACGGCGCCCTCGAGAACATCAACGTCGTCGGCCTGGACTCGATGCCGACGCCCGCCGACGTGCACGCGGCGGCGCCGGTCACGCCCGCGGCCGCCCGCACGGTCGAGGCCGGCCGGGCCACGCTGCGCGCGATCCTCGAGCGGCGCGACCCGCGGCCGTTCATCGTGGTCGGGCCCTGCTCGATCCACGATCCGGTGGCCGCGCTCGACTATGCGGCGCGGCTGGAGGCGCTCGCCGAGGAAGTCGCGCCGCAGCTCTTCATCGTGATGCGCGTGTACTTCGAGAAGCCGCGCACGTCGACCGGCTGGAAGGGCTACGTCAACGATCCTCGGATGGACGACTCCTTCCACATCGAGGAAGGCATCACGGCCGCGCGCCGCCTGCTGGTCCAGCTCGCCGAGCTGGGCCTGCCTACCGGCTCCGAAGCACTCGATCCGCTGTCGCCGCAGTACCTCGCCGACCTGATCAGCTGGTACGCGATCGGCGCGCGCACGACCGAGTCGCAGACGCACCGCGAGATGGCGAGCGGACTGTCGACCCCGGTGGGTTTCAAGAACGGCACGGACGGCGGGCTCGACGTCGCGGTCAATGCGATCCAGTCCGCGGCCCATCCGCACAGCTTCCTCGGCATCAACGCCGACGGGCGCACGGCGATCGTCCGCACGCGCGGCAATGAGTACGGGCACCTCGTGCTGCGCGGCGGCGGCGGCCGTCCCAACTACGACACGGTCAGCGTGAAGCTCGCTGAGCGGGCGCTGCACAAGGCGAAGCTGCCGGCCAGCATCGTCGTCGACTGCTCGCACGCGAACTCGCTGAAGGATCCGTCGCTGCAGCCGCTCGTCGTGATGGACTGCGTGCACCAGATGAAGGAAGGGTCGCAGGCGATCGTCGGCATGATGATCGAGAGCCACCTGCATGCCGGCAACCAGCCGATCCCCGCCGACCTCGCGCAGCTGAAGTACGGGGTGTCGGTGACCGACGCCTGCATCGACTGGGAGACCACGCGCAGCGTGCTCCTGCGCGCGCGCGATGAGCTCGCGCCGGTGATCGAGGCCAGGCGCCGCGCCTAAGGCGACGGCTGCTCGTCGGCCGCCGGAGGCAGCAGCTGGACCGACTGGTCGACCGGCAACGCCTCCACCGTCTTGAGCGCGCGATCCATCTGGCGCGTGCGGGTCTCCGCCTTCTCGATCGTGTTGGACGCCGCCTGCAGCTGGTCCTTGACCCGCGCCAGCACCTCGCCGAACTTGCCGAACTCGGTCTTGACGGCGCCCAGCACCTGCCACACCTCGGCCGAGCGCTGCTCGATCGCGATGGTCCGGAAGCCCATCTGCAGGCTGTTGAGGATGGCGGCCAGCGTCGTCGGGCCGGTCACCACCACGCGCTGCTCGCGCTGCAGGTTGTCGACCAGGCCGGGGCGGCGCAGCACCTCCGCGTACAGCCCCTCGGTCGGCAGGAACAGCAGCGCGTAGTCGGTCGTGTGCGGCGGCTCGATGTACTTCTCCCGGATCCGGCGCGCCTCGAGCTTGATGCGGTTCTCGAGCGCGCGGCCCGCCTCCTCGACGGCCGGCAGATCGACGCGCTCCTGGGCCTGGTGCAGGCGCTCGTAGTCCTCGATCGGGAACTTGGCGTCGATCGGCATCCAGCACGGCTGGCCGCGGCCGGGCAGCTTGATCGCGAACTCGACGCGGTCCTTCGAGCCGGGCCGGGTCGCGACGTTCACGTCGTATTGCTCCTTCGTCAGCATCTGCTCCAGCAGCGCGCCCAGCTGCACCTCGCCGAAGCCGCCGCGCGTCTTCACGTTCGTCAGCACGCGCTTGAGGTCGCCCACGCCAGCCGCCAGCGTCTGCATCTCGCCCAGCCCCTTGTGCACCTGCTCCAGCCGGTCCGACACGAGGCGGAACGACTCGCCGAGGCGCGCCTCGAGCGTGCTCTGCAATTTCTCCTCGACCGTGGCCCGCATCTGGTCGAGCTTGGTCTCGTTGCCCTGCTGCAGCGTCAGGAGCTGTGTCTGCAGCGTGCCGCGCACCTCGGCGAGGTTGTTCTGGATGCCGCGGCTCATGTCGGCGAGCTGCTGCTGCATCAGCGCCGAGAAGTCCTTCAGCTGCTTCGCGCCCTCCTCCCGGTTGGCGCGCGCCGCCGCGTCGGCCGCCTCGCTCACTTTCGCGACCTGCTCGCCGAAGCCGAGCAATTGCTGGCCCTGCAAGCCGGCCACGCCGTTCATCTGCTGCGTCAGTCCGGACTGGACCTCGGCAAGCCGGGCGCTCACGTCGACGCGGACCTGCGCGGAAGCGCTCTCGACCGCCGCGCGCAGCTCGCGCTCGAGCCGCTCGTTGTCCTGCGCGAGCGCGGCGAGGCGCGCATCGAGTTCCGGCGTGCGGTCGCGGCGCACCGCGACGACCAGCGCAACCAGTGCGAACAGCGCGATCAGCAGCGCCGCGCCAAGGGCGGCCAAGAGAAGCATCGTTTCAGTCATGCGGTCGATGATACGGGCGCACGAGGCTCGGGCGACGAGCCACGACCGGCGCCGCTCGCCCGGGTCGACGCGACCGCGCCGGCGTCAGCCGGCCTGGTTCCGCATCCAGTCGGCGGTCTGGAAGAAGGACTGCAGCAGCCGCGCGCGCAGGCTCTCCTCCACGCCACACTCGAGCATCGCCTGGTTCATGCACGCGAGCCACTGGTCACGCTCGCGGATGCCGATGGCGAACGGCATGTGGCGGGCCCGCAGGCGCGGGTGGCCGAAGCGCTCGATGTACAGATCGGGCCCGCCCAGCCAGCCGCTCAGGAACCAGTACAGCTTGTCGCGCGCATCGGTGAGGTCGGAACCGTGCGCGCGGCGCAGGTCCGCGTACGCCGGCTCGAGGTCCATCAGGTCGTAGAACCGGTCGACGAGTGCCCGCACGGCGGCATCGCCGCCCAGGCGCTCGTACGGCTTGGTGGCGGGTGTCACCTGGTTCACGGTGTTCCCTTGGGCCGCACCGCGGTCGTCGCCAGCAGCGCCGCGAGCCCGCGGAAGAAGCGCGGATGTGCGGCGGCGCCGCGCGCATAGGACGCTTCCTGCGCCGCTCCCTTAGCGAGCAGCATGGCGCCGAGCGCGACGCGTTCCGCGCGCGGCCAGGACGACCAGCCCGGAAGCGCCGCGACGAGCGGCGCGAGTCGTTCGAACGCCGATCGCTCGGGCGCGGCGCGTCGATTCAGTTGCACGCCGCACCACCGCGCGACCTCGGCGGCCAGCGCCCGCGCGCCACCTTGTCGTGACCAGTGCGGCTGGACGGACAGTTGCCGCGCCACCGCCGTTCCGAGGCGGTCGAGCGAGGACTCTTCGAAGGCGTCGGCGTCGTCCCAGTCGGGCAGGTCGAGCACGAGGTCACCGCGCGCGAGTTGCCGCAGCGTCGCCGCCGGGCTGCGCCCGCCGCTGGCCTGCAGCCGCGTCGCTTCGGCTTGCGCGAGCCGCTGGTTCGCCGCCGAGGTCGGACGGAACCCGAGTCGGTAGTAGAACCAGTAGGCGCCGCTCGCGATCGCCTCCGCATTGCCGGCGCCGAACTGGTAGCCGTTGATGATGAAGCGACGCACGCCGAACAGGCTGCGGAATGCGCGCAGCGTCTGCGCCCAGAGGTACGTCGCCTCGCTGCCACGGAAGGGATCGAACACGTTGATGCCCGTATTGGCCTGCCTGGACAAGGGCGAAACACCGCCGTATCCGATCGGCACGCCGTTGGACAGCAGGACATAGCCGTAATTGGCCTCGAGCAGCAGGCGCTGCGCCGGCAGCACGCCGATCACCGCCAGTTGCACACCGTCACCGAGGTCAGCCAGGTAGACCTCGTCCGGGTTGGCCTGGTTCATCGCGTGCACTTCACGGCAGCGCGCCGCCAGCGCCGAGCGGGCCACGTCGATGGTGCGAGCGGCGCGCCGGCGCGGCAGCCGCTCGATCGCGTCGAGCGGCGCCATGACGTGGCGCGCGAGCGGAACGGACAAGCGGCGCATGGCGGTGCGCAACACAGCCGCGCGCACCTCGATCCGGTTCAGCGTCACGCTCCGCGCGGAATCGCCTAGCCGCCACCGGACCGGCACCTCCGCCTGGTCCCACGCCGCCGCGAAGCCGCGTCGCTCCGACGCCGGCAAGGACGCGCCGGCCTTCAGCAGCCACTGCAACGTCGAGGCGGCGTCGCGCCGCTGCGCGAGCGCCACCCAGCGGCGCGTCGGCAACTCGACGCCGAACGACTCGCGCTCGACGTCGGTCAGGACCCGTGCGATCAGCTCATCGAGCCGCGCCGGGTCCTCGACACCGGACCAGTCGAGTTCGATCGCGGCGGGATCGTCCGCGCAGATCAGCGCCGCGATCGGGTGCGCAATCGCGTAGCGCGACACGCTGCCGGCGATCCCGGTGTTCGCGAACGCCGCGCGCGCGGCCGCACCGAGCGAAGCTATCCGCCGGGAAATGCCTCTCAGCTGTTCGATGGCCCGGGCCCGCACCTGCTCCGAACCGGGGAACGCAACGAGGAACAGCAAGTCCTCGTGATAGGCCGAAAGCAGCAGCGGGCTCCGCAGCTCCAGCGCGGCCAGCGCGGCGAGCAGGCGTTCCTTGCCGGCCTCCGCGGCCGCGCCGTACGTCGAGCGAACCCGGCGCAGTTCGCGCTGCAGCGCGGCGGCGGACGTCATGGCCACTGCGGACCGGACGAGGCAGCGAGCATTGGTCGCGTGCGATGCGCTGTCGATCCGACCGATCAGGCCTCGCGCAGCGTCGCGAGCGGCGGCGTGTTCAGCACGCCGCGCAGGCCGAACCAGCCGCCGACGAGCGCCGCCAGAGCCCCGCCGCCGATGCCGGACACGAACACCCAGGGCGACACGACATAATCGAACTCGAACGCGTAGCGCGCCAGCGCCCAGCCGATGCCGCTCGCGCCGGCCGCTGCCAGGAAGCCGGCCAGTCCGCCGATGCAGATCATCTCGGCCACCTGCGCCCGCGACAGCTGCTGCCGCGAGGCTCCAAGCGCTCGCAGCAGTCCCGCTTCACGCACCCGCTCGTCGCGGCTCGACGCCAGCGCGGCGTAGAGCACGAGCACCCCGGCCGCCAGCGTGAACACGAAGAGGAACTCCACGGCGGCGACGACCTGGTCGATCACTGCCTGCACCTGGCGGAACACGGCGGTCGTGTCGACCACGGTGAGGTTCGGAAACTCCCGCAGCAACTCGCCCGAGAACGCGGCGCGCGCGGCCGGCAGGTGGAACGCCGTGATGAAGCTCGCCGGTTTGTCGGCGAGCAGCGACGGCGGCATGATCACGAAGAAGTTGGCGCGCATCGAGTCCCAGTTCACCTTGCGCAGGCTCGTGATGCGCGCGGTGACGCGCTGCCCGACGATGTCGAACGTCATCGCGTCGCCGATCGCGAGGCCGAGCGCGTCGGCAATGCCCACCTCGATCGACAGTTCGTCGCTGCCATCCTTGAACCAGCGACCGGCCGTGATCGGGTTGTGCGTCGGCGCTTCCGTCGCATACGACAGGTTGAACTCGCGATCGACCAAGCGCTGGGCGCGATCGCCGGTGAAGTTTTCGGGCCCGACCGGCCGGCCATTCACCTCGACCAGCCGGCCGCGCACCATCGGGTTGATCGACGCGTCGACGCCGGCCGCGCGCAGCCGCTCGCCCAGCGCCTCGACCTGGTCGGGCTGGATGTTGACGATGAACCGGTTGGGCGCGTCGGGCGGCGCGGAGCCGCGCCAGGCGTCGACGAGGTCGGTGCGCGTGACGGTCAGCAGCAGCAGCGCCATCAGGCCCACGGCCAGCGAGACCAGCTGCACCACGGTGGCCGCCGGCCGCCGCTGCACCGCCGCCAGCGCGAACCGCCAGGAGATGCCCAGCTTGCCGGTCATGGCCCGCAGCGGCCTGAGCAGCTGCAGCGCGAGCCACGCGACGAGCGCGAACACCACCAGTCCGATCGCGAATCCGCCCGCGGTCAGCGCGCCGATCTTCACGTCGTCCGCCGACCACAGCAGCAGCGCGAAGAACCCGACCAGCCCGACGAGGTAACCGAGCGCCGCGCGGCCGGTCGGCAGCCCGATGTCCTTGCGCAGCACGCGCAACGGCGGCACCTGACGCAGTTGTGCGAGCGGCGGCAGCGCGAAACCGAGCAGCAGCACCAGTCCGCACGCGAAGCCCTGCACCGCGGGCAGCAGCGACGGCAGCGGCAGCGTGGTGCTGATCAGCGATCCCAGCAACGCGAGCAGGCCGAAGTGGAACGCATAGCCGGCCAGCATCCCCACCACGCACGCCGCCAGGCCGACCAGGAGGAACTCCAGCGCGAACAACCGGAAGATGTCCGCCTGCGCGAGGCCGAGGCAACGCATCATGGCGCACGAGTCGAGGTGCCGCAGCGAGAACCGGCGCGCCCCTGCCGCCACGGCCACCGCGGCGATCATCGCCGCGAGCAGCGCGACGAGCGCGAGGAAGCGCTGCGCGCGTTCGAGCGTGCGCTGCATCTCCGGGCGTCCGCCCTCGAGGCTTTCGAGCCGCTGGCCGCGCGCCAGTTGCCTCTCCAGCCCCGCCCCGAACGCGCGGACAGCCTCGCGCTCGCCCGCCATCAGCAGGCGATACGTGACGCGGCTGCCGGTGGCGATCAGCTGGGTCGCCGGCAGGTCCGCGAGGTTCAGCATCACGCGCGGCGCGAAGTTGATGAACTGCGCGCCGCGGTCCGGCTCGACCGCGATGACCCGCGCGATGCGGAACGAGGACTCGCCCAGCTTGATGCGGTCGCCGACGCTCGCGCCGATCGACTGCAGCAGTTGCGTGTCGACCCAGACTTCACCCTGCACCGGCACGTCCGCGGCCGGTGCATCGTCGGCGCCCGGCGCGTCGCTGACGCGCAGCCGCCCACGCAGCGGGTAGCCAGCCGAGACGGCCTTCACGGCGGCAAGCGCGTTGCGATCCCGCTCCTTCTCGCTCAGCGCCATGCTGGGAAAGACGACCGTGTCCGCGGTCTGCAGGCCCGCGGCCCGCGCCCGCCCGGCGAGCGCGGCGTCGATCGGCGAGTCCGAACTCAGCACGAGGTCGGCGCCGAGCAACTGCGAGGCATCCCGCTCCAGTCCAAGCCGGATGCGATCGACCAGGAAGCCGACGCTGGTGACCGCGGCCACGGCCGTCACGAGGGCCGCGGCGAGCAGCCGCAGCTCGCCGGCGCGCCAGTCGCGCGCGGTCATGCGCAAGGCCTGTCGAAACAGGTGGGACCAGGTCATCGGGGAATTGGCGTTCGGAGGGCGCGGGAAGTATGACATCCGCCAGGACAGCCGGTTTCGCGCGCGGTCCCGGGGTTACCCGCTCGCGGTCGCCCGAGCGCGGTGCGGCCCGACAGGCCGTTGCGCCCTCAGGCCGTCACCGCGAAGCCGCCGCAAGCTCGGCGCGCGTCGGCGCGAGCGTGGCGGCCTGGACGCCGAGGTCGGCGATGTCTGACGGCACCGGATCGCCCTCGAACAGCGCGGCCGCCATGCGCGACACGGCCGGCGCGGTCTGGATGCCGTGACCGCCCTGGCCGGCCAGCCAGAAGAAGTGCGGCACGCGTGGATCGAAGCCGACCACGAGCAGCCGGTCGTCGACGAACGAACGCAGCCCCGCCCAGCGCGCGACGATGCGCGGCACCTGCAACGTCGTCGCCCGGCTCAGCCGGTCCACGACCACGGCGATGTCGTATTCGTCGGGTTGCGCGTCGCACGGCGCCGACGGCGTCTCGTCGGCCGGCGAGGCGAGGATCCGGCCCGCGTCGGGCTTGAAGTACCACTGCTCGTCGATATCGAACACCGCGGGCCAGTGGCCGATGTCCACGCCGGCCGGCGGGTCGAACGTGATCGCCGTGCGACGCATCGGCACCAGGCCGATCGGCTTCGCGCCCGCGAGCTTGCCGATCTCGTCGGCCCACGCGCCGGCGGCGTTGACCAGCCGGGCGGCGCGGAACTCGCCGGCGGCGGTGGATGCGTGCCACGCGCCACCGGCCCATTCGAGCGCCCGCACCTCGGCGTCGTTCACGAGCCTGCCGCCGCGCGCGGCGAACAGCCGCAGGTAGCCCCGGTGCAGCGCGTCGACGTCGATGTCCATCGCGTCGGGCTCGAGCAGGCCAGCCGCCACGCGGCCGGGAGCGAAGCACCCGACCTGCGCCCGCACTTCGTCTTCGGTCAACCACGCGAGATTGCCCACGAGGCCGGCGCAGTCGTCGGCGGTCTGGCGCAGCTTCGGCACCTGCGAGTTGGTGGCGACCAGAAGCGTTCCGCGCGGCGCCAGCAGCGGCGTCGGCGCGAATCCGGCCGGCGGCTGTTGCAGGAATGCCCGGCTCGCGTGCGACAGCGCGCGCTTCACCTCGCTGCCGTAGGTCTCGGTGAACAGCGCGGCCGAGCGGCCGGTCGTGTGGTAGCCGGGCTGGCGCTCGCGTTCGAGCAGCAGCACGCGCGAGCCGGCGGCGATCTCCGCGGCAATGGACGCGCCGGCGATGCCGGCGCCGATGACGATGACGTCGGCGGCTTCGATCGGGGGCATGGCGCCGAGCTTACTTGCCGCCGACCGGAACCTTCCCGACCACGCCTTCGACGTAGTAGTCCATCTTCGACAACTGCTCGTCGCTCAGCGCGCCGCTCTCTACGACGACCTTGCCGTCGTTCGAGCGGACCGGGCCGGTGAAGGGATGGAAGGCGCCCTTGCGCAGCTCGTCCTCGCGCGCCTTCACCGCGTCCACCAAGTCCGTCGGCAACTTGTCCGACAGGCCTTCGAGCTTGATCATGCCTTCGCGGATGCCGCCCCACACCGGCTCGACCTTCCAGGACCCATCGAGGGCGGCCCGCGCGCGCCGCGTGTAGTAGTCACCCCAGTGGTGCGTGACGGCGGCCAGTTGCGCGTTCGGACCGAACTTGGCCATGTTGGAGTGGTAGGCGACGGCCATCCGGCCCTTCTCCTCGGCGGCGGCGACGGTCGCCGTCGAGTCCGTGTGGTGCGTCACGACGTCGGCGCCCTGCCCCATCAGCGCGCTGGCCGCGTCGCGCTCCTTGCCCGGGTCGTACCAGGTGTTGACCCACACCACGCGCACCTGCGCCTTCGGGTTCACGCTGCGCGCGCCGAGCGCGAACGCGTTGATTCCCTGCAGCACTTCGGGAATCGGGAATGCAGCGACGTAGCCGAGCGTGTTCGTCTTCGTCATCCGGCCGGCGATCATGCCGGCGAGGTAGCGGCCTTCGTAGAAGCGGGCGTTGTACGTGTTGACGTTCGCGCCGGTCTTGTAGCCGGTGGCGTGCTCGAACTTCACGTCCTTGAACTCCTCGGCCACCTTCAGCGTGGGGTTCATGAAGCCGAACGAGGTCGTGAAGATCAGCTTGTGGCCCTGCTGCGCAAGGTCGCGGATCACGCGCTCCGCGTCGGCGCCTTCCGGCACCTTCTCGACGAAGGTCGACGTCACCTTGTCGCCGAGCGCCGTGAGCATCTCGCCGCGCCCCGCGTGGTGCTGCGAAGTCCAGCCGGCATCGCCGACCGGGCTGACGTACACGAAGCCGATCTTCAGCGGTTCCGCCGCCGCGGGTGCCGCGGCGGCGGGCGGCGCCTCGGCCTTCGGTGCCGGCGGTGCTTCCTGCTTGCCGCAGGCGGCCGCGAGCACGGCGATCAACGACATGGCGACGAGTCTGGCGGAGGCGTGCATCGGTTTCCCCGTGATCGATGGTCTTGTGAAGCGCGAAATTCTACGTGAGCGTGATTCCGCATCGCGATGGCCGCGCCTGTTCGGGCTTACATTGCGGACCACGCTACCGGCCCACCTGAACTTCACACGGGGAAACGCACTCATGGCGACGTCCGCACTGACCGACCTCGAACGCCGCAGGGACCGCTTCGACCCCGCGTCGGCGCGGATGAAGCTGGCGCGTCTTCGGGAACTGAAGCGCGCGCGCCTGCCGCGGGCCGAACAGGTGCAGCGGCTGCACGAGGTCCTGTGCTTCATGAGAGCCTACCCGGACAACGCCGAAGTGCTCGGCGCGGTGGAGGCGATGCTGGGCCGCTTCGACCAGCGCGCCGACCTGCGCGCGCACCGCGATGCCCTGGCCTACTCGGGCATCGCCGGCACGACGATCTGGTTCCCGTTCTTCTATCCGACCGCGCTGTGGCTCGCGCAGCGCTGGCCGACGCGCCTCGTGCTGGAGCGCGCCGACACCGAGGCCGGCGACTCGATCGCGGACCTGTTGCCCGCCCTGCTGACACCGGTCGAAGCGCACGGGCTGAGGGAGGCGAAGCTGCCCGGATTCGCGGCGCTCGACGCGGTGCGTGGCCGCGAGACCGATGCGACCTTCCTCGTCCAGCGCGTCAGTGCGCTGCCGGCCGACGAGCGCACGCGCGAGGCCTACTACGACGCCATCAATCCGAGTTGCGAACTGCTGCCCGGGCCCGACACGCCAAGCCGCACGCGCGCCGCGCTGGCAGGTGTGCAGCCGGTGTGGCAGGTCGGTGCGCTGCGGCGCGGCCGGCCCGACCTCGCGCAGGAACTCGCGCGACCGCCGCGCGCCTTCCGGCCTGCGACATCCACCGAGGCCGAGGCGCTGATCGCGCTCGCCCGGGGAGCGATGGTCACACGCCGGCGCGACCTCGACGCCTTCGCCTACGCCAGCGCGCGCGACGTCTGGTGGATCGACGACGACGGCGGACTCGCCTTCGCGCTGATCGGCCTGCGGCGCGAGCGCCGCGCCGTCGTGCCGGCGATCTACGGCGGCCTCACGCTTCAGAACGGCGTGCCGGTCGGCTATCACCAATGCGATCTCGTCGGCCGCGGCGCGGCGATCTCGTTCAACACGTTCGAGACGTTTCGCGGCGGCGAAGCGGCCCGCACGTTCGCGCGGCTGCTGGCGGCGCTCGCGCACGGCTTCGGCACGCGTTCATTCAGCATCGAGCCGTACCAGCTCGGCAAGGGCAACGACGAGGGGCTCGCGTCGGGCGCCTGGTGGTTCTACGCCAAGCTGGGCTTCCGCCCGCGCGCGCGCGACGGCATCGCGCTGGCCGAGCGCGAGTTCGCGCGCCTCGCGCGGTCGAAGAGCCACCGGACGCAGCCGGACACGTTGCGCGCCCTGGCCGAGCATCACCTCTTCCTCGACCTGGATGCGCGCGACCCGGCACCACTCATTACTCCGGCGGCCGTCGGACTGGCCGCCGCGCGTCACCTGACGCGGCTCGCCGGCAGCGACCGGGCCACCGCGGTCGCGCAGGCCAGTGCCGAGGCCGCGCGTCGGTGCGGCCTGGCCTCGCTCGACGGCTTCACCGCCGAGGAACGCCACGCCTGGGAGGCGTGGGCACCCGTGCTCTCGATGCTGCCGATCGCGCAGTGGAGCGTCGCCGAGCGTGCGCAGATGGTCCGGCTGGTCCGCGCAAGGGCCGAGGACTCGCAGCGCAACTACGTGCTCGGATGCGCGGCGCTGCCGCGCCTCGAACGCGCGCTGGCGCGCCTGGCGGTCATGCGTTCGGGTTGAACGGCTTGCCGAGCGAGGCCGGCATGTTGAGCCGGATCCAGCGCGGATTGCGCGAAATCAGGGCGAGCACGACGATGGTCGCGAGATACGGCGTCATCGCGAGCAGCTGCGTCGCCACCTCGACGCCGAGTCCCTGCAGGTGGAACTGCAGCATCGTGACCCCGCCGAAGAGATAGGCGCCCAGCAGCACGCGCGCCGGGCGCCACGTCGCGAACGTCACGAGCGCGAGCGCGATCCAGCCACGCCCTGCCACCATGCCCTCGGACCACAACGGCGTGTACACCGTCGACAGATAGGCGCCCGCGAGCCCCGCGCAAGCGCCGCCGAAGGCCAGCGCGGCGAAGCGGATGCGGCGCACCGGGTATCCGAGGGCGTGCGCCGACTCGGGCGACTCGCCCACCGCGCGCAGAACGAGGCCTCCGCGGGTACGGAACAGGAACCACGCGACCGCCCCGGCGAGCGCGAGCGCCGCGTAGACGAGCCAGTGGTGCCCGAACAGGGCCGGCCCGAGGACGGGAATGTCCTGCAGTACCGGGATGCCGTCGTGTCCGCGCGCGGGCAGTGTCATGCCCTGCAACGGCTGGCCGATGAACGCGGACAGCCCGGCGCCGAACAGCGCCAGCGCAAGGCCCGTGGCGAACTGGTTCGTCAGCAACCCCAGCGTCATCGCTCCGAAGAGGACCGCCAAGGCGGCGCCGGCCAGCGCGCCCGCGACGAAACCAAGGCCGTATGAGCCGGTCCAGTGGACGACGGTGAATCCGAGCACCGCCGCCACCAGCATCATTCCTTCGATGCCGAGGTTGACCACGCCGCTGCGCTCGCTGATCACGATTCCGAGCGCCGCCAGCAGCAGCGGCGTGCCGGCGTTCATCGTCGTGGCCACCAGGGCGACGAAGCTCTCCATCAGGTCGCCATCGTCTTCGCCGTCCGGCGCCACTGCAGCCGGTACGCAATGAAGGTGTCGCACATCAGCAGGAAGAACAGCAGCAGCCCCTGGTACACGCCGGTCAGCGCCGATGGCAGGCCAAGGCGCGACTGCGCGAGTTCCCCGCCAATGTAGAACAGCGCCATCAGCAGCGCGCCGGCGACGACTCCGAGCGGATGCAGGCGTCCGACGAACGCGACGATGATCGCCGCGAAGCCGTAACCCGGCGAAATCGTCGGCGTGAGCTGGCCGACGGGCCCCGCCGCTTCGAGGCCGCCCGCCACGCCGGCCAGCGCGCCGGAGGCGAGCAGCACGAACCACAGCACGCGCCGGCTCGAGAACCCCGCGTAGCGCGCCGCCAGCGGCGCGAGACCCGCCACCTTCAGCTGGAAGCCGATCAGCGAGCGCGCAAGCAGCCACCACGCCCCCACGGTGACGGCGAGCGCCAGCGGAAACCCGATGTGCAGCCGCGTGCCGGCGAGCACGAGCGGCATGCGCGCCGCGCCCTCGAACAGCTTGCTCTGCGGGAACCCGAAGCCCTGCGGGTCGCGCAGCGCGCCATGCACCAGCCACGACAGCAGCAGCTGTGCGACGTACACCAGCATCAGGCTCACCAGGATCTCGTTCGCGTTGAAGCGGTCGCGCAGCCACGCCGTGATCGCCGCCCAGGCCGCGCCACCGAGTGCGGCCGCAAGCAGGATCGCGGGAACGATCGCGCGCGAGGTGGCGCTCGTCGCCAGCAGCGCGACGCTGCCACCGACGATCGCGCCGGCGATCAGCTGTCCCTCGGCCCCGATGTTCCACACGTTGGCGCGGAAGCACAGCGTCAGCCCGAGCGCGCACAGGATCAGCGGCGTGGCCTTCAGCGCGAGCTCGGACCAGCCGCGCTGGGTCGCGAGCGGCTCCACCAGGAAGATGCGCAGTCCCTGGATCGGATCCTGGCCCATCAGGGCGAACAGCAGCGCGCCGGCCGCGAGCGTCAGCACCGCGGCCGCGACCGGCGATAGCCACGTGAGCGCGCGCGACGGCTGCGCGCGCGGCACAAGGGCCAGCGGCAGGTTCATGCCCTGGCTTCCTCGCGCGCGGGCCACAGCCCGGCCATCCAGCGGCCGAGTTCGTCGACACCGATGTCGTGCGCGCCGACCGCCGGCGACAGGCGGCCCTTGGCGATCACCATCAGCCGGTCGCACAGCTGGTACAGCTCGTCGATCTCCTCGGACACGACCACGATCGCGCAGCCGCGGCTGCGCAGGCCGATCAGCGCGTTGCGGATCGCCACGGCGGCGCCGACGTCCACTCCCCACGTCGGCTGGTCGACCACCAGCACGCGCGGTTCGGCGAGCGTCTCGCGGCCGACGATGAAGCGCTGCAGGTTGCCGCCCGACAGCGACGCGGCGCGCGCGCCGACGCCCTCGGTGCGCACGTCGAACGCGCGGATCACCGACTCCGCGACGCGCAGCGCCTCGTCCCGGTGCAGGACGCCGCGCCGATGCAGGGCGTCGCCAGTGAGCACGACGTTGTCGAGCAGCGACAGCTCGGGGACGGCGCCGTGCCCGAGCCGCTGCTCCGGGATGTAACGCAGGCCGCGCGCGCGGCGCGCCGCGGGGCCGAGGTGCCCGACGGGCTCGCCGAACAGGCGAACCGAATCGGAGCGCCCGCTCCACTCGCCCGCCAGCGAGGCCATCAGCGCCGTCTGCCCGTTGCCGGATACGCCGGCGATCCCGAGGATCTCTCCGCACCGCACGGAGAACGCGAGCTCGTGCAGCCAGTGCCGCCGCTCGGACCCGTGCACGGTGAGGCCGGCGATCTCGAGCGCGACCGCGCCCGGCGGCGAGTCGTGCGCAGCGATCGACGGCGGGTCGGCGCCGAGCATCAGGCGCGCGAGTGCCGCTTCGCTCTGCTCGCGCGGGTCCACGGTTGCCACCAGGCGTCCAGCGCGCATCACGGCGCAGCGCGTGGCCAGGCGGCGGATCTCGTCGAGCTTGTGGCTGATGAAGACGACGCTGACGCCGTCGGCCGCGAGCTGGCGCAGCGTCTCGAACAGGCGATCGACGGCCTGCGGGGTCAGCACCGAGGTGGGTTCATCGAGGATCAGGATGCGCGGGCTCGACATCAGCGCGCGCAGGATCTCGACACGCTGCCGTTCGCCGACCGACAGGTCGTGCACCCTGCGTTCCGGATGCAGTTCGAGGCCGTAGCGCTGCGACAGCTCGCGAACGCGCTCGTCGACCTTCGACAGCGGGTGCTCGGGGGCTCCGAGCGCGATGTTCTCCGCAACCGTGAGCGTGTCGAACAGCGCGAAGTGCTGGAAGACCATCGCGATACCGAGTGAGCGCGCGCGCGCCGGGTTCGCGATCTCGACCTCCGCACCGTCGATCGCGACGGTGCCGGCGTCGGGCCGTGCGACGCCGTACACCACCTTCATCAGCGTGCTCTTGCCCGCGCCGTTCTCGCCCAACAGCGCGAGGATCTCGCCCGGCATCACCGCAAGCGTGACATCCTCGTTGGCCGCGACATCGCCGTAGTGCTTGGTGATCCCGGTGAGCGCGAGGCGGGGCGTCATGGTTCGGCGGCGAAGTCTACAGGGCGGCCCGCTCCTCCCTGCTTGCGCGCAGCAGCGCGACGCTGACGACGACGAGCGCGCCGCTGGTCGCCACGCCGACGACCCACAGCATCGAGCGCGCCGCGAGCAGGCCGCTCAGCACCGGCCCGAGGAACACGCCCGCATCGACGCCGACGCGATACAGCGCCGTCCGCCACGCGACGCGCTGCGCCGCGCCATCGCGATTGAGCAGCGCCACCGGCAGCATCCAGGACGCGAGCCCCACGCCGAAGAAGACGCAGCCGGCAATGACGAGCGGCAGCGGCCCGAAGGCGACGGCGCCCACCCCGGCCGCGAGCACGAGCAGAACCGCCGCCAGCACGCGCGCGCGCGACCCACGGTCGGCGAGCGATCCGAGCGGCAACAGCACCAGCACGTCGACCAGTTGCGGAATGGCGAGCAGCAGCGCAACGCCGTCCCGGTCGAGCCCGAACTCGCGGCTCGCGCGCAGCGGAAGGAGGAACTGCCCGATGGCCGACCACGCGACGGCCAGCAGCGCGCCGGCGACGAAGGCAAGCACGGTGAGTTGCGAAACGGAGCGTGGCCGGCCCGAGCCGGCGCCGTCGTGGTCCGGCAGTCCGCGCGAGAACAGCGGCGCGCCCGCGCTCCCCGCGTCGACCGGCAGCGCGCGCAGCAGCGCGGGCAGCACGGCGAGACCGATGAACTGCGGCGTGGACGCGGCCAGGATCGTCACGTTCCAGGGCCAGTCACGCGGCAGGAACCCCGCGCACACCATGCCGCCGAGGATGCCGAGCATGCCGCTCATCTCGTACGCATTGAGCGCCAGGCCGTGCGACCCGCTCCGCGCGTGGCGCACGATCCCCGTGATGCCACCCAGCATCACCAGCGTGTGACCGAGACCGGAGAGCAGACGACCGGCGACGAGCAGCTCGTACGGCGCGCCGAAGGCCAGGCACACGATGCCGGCCGTGACGGCGCCCGCGCCGACGACCAGCGCCCGGCGCAGGTGGTGCGTGATCAGCAGGCCGGCGGGCAAATCGGAGACCAGCCGCGCGAAGCCGAAGGCGCCCGCCAGCACCCCGAGCGCGAAGTCATCGACGCCGGCGGCGCGCCCGATGTCCGGCAGCAGCACCGGAAAGGCGCCGACTGCGAACGTGTTGCCGAAGATCAGGAGGCAGAGAAGGACGACCGGCCGGGTCACGGTTCGCGCGGGTCCGATTGCAGACGGTCAGGCACGAGGGTGCCGTCGATTGGTGGCGGAGGCGGTGAGATTCGAACTCACGAAGGGCGTGAACCCTTGCCGGTTTTCAAGACCGGTGCCTTAAACCGCTCGGCCACACCTCCGAAGGCGTGATTCTGCCGGTTTTGTCTCCGGTCGCGTGCTCCACGGGCTCAACCTGGTGCGAATCCGCGCCTCCAATGCAAATGCGGCGCTCGCGCGCCGCGTCGCACCGGGAGGCCTGCGCACAGCTATCGCGCCGTCGACTCCACCCGCCTCTGCAGTTCATCCAGCCGCGCCTCCTGCTTCTTCTGGCGGGCGTCGAACTCGCGGGGCTTCTCCGGCGGCTTCGACTCGATGGCTGTCAGCGAGGCCTGCCACGCCGTCATGTATTCGCGCAGCGCCGTTTTCGCGGCGGCCGTACCGGCCTGCTTCACGGCCGCGTCATGCAGGTCCCTTGCCTTGTAGACCGTCTCGTGGACGCACGCCGTCGTGTCCTCGCTCGACGGCAGGTCCATTCGGCGCGGGGTGGCGATGCCGTCGTCGCTGACCAGTTCATAGAGATCCAGCTTCTCCAGGTACGCGCGGTACTTGCCGCTGCACGTGATGTAGCCGAGGCGCGTGCCCATCAGCAGCCGTGCAACGGCCGGCGGCGGCGCCGGTTCATCGACCGTCAACCGCTGATCCTTCGCGGCGACCGGCGAAGCGACGGCTGCAACCGCAGCCAGAATGAGGGATACGAGCAGTCGCGCCATGAGGTCCTCCGGAGTGTCGTCGCGCCCTGTCGCCGCGCGCTGGTGCCGCTACGGTACTGCGCGCGCGGCCTCCAGGGCAACGCGGAGCGACCGGACGGCAGGTATGGCCGGCCGTGCGATGGCTGGCCGCCAGCCCGGAGGTCAGGAGCGCAGCCGGCGCTCGGCGGCCTCGATCGCCCGCGCGAGATAGGCTTCGTAGAACCCGGCGCGATCGATGCCGACCAGCGGTTCCCCCAGCAGCTGCGCGCGATCGTCGAACAGCGCAACCACCGGCACCATCCGCACGTTCAGGCGCGACGCGAACTCCGCCTGGGTGGTCCGGCGGCCCTCCAGGTCGATGAGGGGCGCGCGGCTCGAGATGTCGATCTCGCGGATCACCAGCGTGGGAGACGGCAGCTTCGCCTGTTCCGCGACGCGCGGCGCCAGGTAACTGCGCCGGACTTCGTGGCAGAACGGGCAGCCCGGCGTGCTGAACAGGACCAGCAGCGGCACACGCCGCTTCCTGACCTGCGCCATGACGGCACGGAGGTCATCGATCGCCGTGAGGTGGTCCTCCCCGCCCGCCGGCTGCGCGCCGGCCCGGGCACCGAACGCGGCGGCGGCGCCTGCCAGCAGGAGTCGCCGCCGCGCGTGCATCACCCGTGTCAGAGACTGATTCCGGGGTTGCCCTGCACGCCCTTGATGGCCGGCAGGTTCAGGCGCGGCGCCTTCAGTGTCTTCTGGTCGCGCAGGTACTTGGCCACCACGTCCCAGATCGGCTCGCCCGACGCGCCTTCGGCGACCGGCGCCCAGCCGGCGACCTTGTACGTCTTCGCCGCGTCGATCGGCTGGCCCTTGAGGCGCATCTCGGTGATGCGGCCGCCCATCTTGCCGGCCGGGTCGATGGCGTACTGCAGGCCGCCGACGCGCACCATGTCGCCGCCCTGCTGCAGGTACGGGTCCGGGTTGAACAGGTTGTCGGCGACGTCCTCGAGGATCGTCTTGATCATCTCGCCGGTCATGTCCGTCACCGTCGAGTACGGATAGGTGACCGCGGTCTGGTCCATCACGTGTTCCATCAGGATCGCCTGGCCGGGCAGCAGCGACGTGCCCCAACGGAACCCCGGCGAGAACGCGATGTCGGCGCCCTTCACCTGCATCAGCGCATCGCAGATCACCTGGTCGAACGTGCCATTGAAGTTGCCGCGGCGGTACAGCAGCCCCTCGGTCACCGCGAGCTTCTCGTTGAGCTTGCCCTCGTACGGCGCGCGCACCTTCCTGATGAACGCGTCCATCTCCTTGTCCGCGGGCAGCACGTTCGAGAAGACCGGCAGCAGCTTGTAGCGGAAGTCGCTGATCTTGCCGTTCTTCACGTCGAAGTCGAGGACGCCGAGGAACTTTCCGTTGCTGCCGGCGTTCGTCACGAGCGTGGTGCCGCCGGCGTTCTTCACCGGGGTCGGCGCCGGCACGCCGTCGTGCGTGTGGCCGCCGAGGATGGCGTCGATGCCGCGCACGCGCGACGCCATCTTCAGGTCGACGTCCATGCCGTTGTGCGACAGCACCACGACGACCTGCGCACCCTTGCCGCGCGCCTCGTCGACGACCTTCTGCATGTTGTCGTCCTGGATGCCGAAGCTCCAGTCCGGGACCATGTAGCGCGGGTTGGCGATCGGCGTGTACGGGAACGCCTGCCCGATGACCGCGACCTTGACGCCGTTCATCTCCTTCATCGTGTACGGCGCGAACACCGGGTCGCCGAAGTCGGTGGTCTTGATGTTCTGGGCGACGAAGTCGATCTTGCCCTTGAAGTCCTTCTCGACGATCTCCTGCACGCGCTTCTGGCCGTACGTCATTTCCCAGTGCGGCGTCATCACGTCCACCCCGAGCAGCTTGCAGGCGTCGACCATGTCCTGGGCGTTGGTCCACAGCGAGGTGCCCGAGCCCTGCCAGGTGTCGCCGCCGTCGAGCAGCAGCGCGCCGGGGCGGCTCGCCTTCATGCGCTTGACGAGGGTGGACAGGTGCGCGAAGCCGCCCACCTTGCCGTAGGTCTTGGCGGCCTCGACGAAGTCGAGGTAGGTGAACGCGTGCGCCTCCGGCGTGTTCGCGGCGATGCCGAAGCGCTTCAGCAGGTGCTCGCCGACGAGGTGCGGCGGCTGGCCCATGGAGTCGCCGATGCCGAGGTTGACGCTCGGCTCGCGGAAGTAGATCGGCAGCAGCTGCGCGTGGCAGTCGGTGAAGTGCAGCAAGTGCACGTTGCCGAAGCGCGGCAGCTCGTACATCTTCGCGGAAGCGGGCGCGGCGGCCAGCGCGTCGCGCGACGCGATCGGCAGGCCCGCGGCGGCGGCCACCGCCAGCACCTGCAGGAATTCGCGACGGTCCATCGACATCTCTTCTTCTCCCTCGTCTGTTTGAGCTACTTGCCGGCGAAGCGCGCGAGCGCCGCGATGTCCTCTTCGAACATCTCGCCTGATTCCCTGAACACGATGCGACCCTTCGGGTCGACCACGTAGACCTCGGGCAGCGTCCGGCGTCCGCCGAACCAGGCTTCGATCTGCTTGGTCGAACGCGCCGCGGCGAACGTGTACCCGTGGCTCTTCAGATACTCGAGCGCGGCGGCGTCGGTCTTGTCGAGCGTGAACGTCAGCACGACGAGGTCCTTGTCCTTGCCGCCGTGCGCGCGGTGCAACTTCTCGATGTGCGGGTTCTGCTTGGCGCAGAACGGGCACCAGCTCGCCCAGAACTCGACGACGACGGTCTTGCCGGCGAGATCCCTGGCCTTCAGCACGCTGCCGTCGACCAGCTGGATGTCGCTCCAGCGCACCACCTCGGGTGCCGGGGCGGCGCCGGCCAGCACCGGAACGAGCGCCAGAAGCCAGATGAACAGCGATTTGTGCAAAGCGGAAAGTCGCATTCGGGCGAAAAAAGGGCGGCCGCTCACGGCCGCCCGGTCCTCTTCGATTACTTGTTGACGGGCGAGTTCGGATCCAGCAGCAGGGCCATCACGTCCCTGATCTGCGCTTCGGTCAGGATCCCGGCGTCACCAAAGCGCGGCATCGACGAGCAGGCGTTGAACGCGTGGGTGTTCCAGATCTTGCCCCACGTGTACTTGACGACCGCCTCGCTGTTGCCGCGCAGCTTGCCGTAGTGCTTGAGCGACGGGCCGATGTTGCCGAACGAGACCTCCTGCGGCGACAGCTGATGGCAGGCGTAGCAGTTGCCGCCGTTGACAGTCTTCTCATTGTCGGACCACTGCATGCCGACGCCGGCCTGCGCGACGCGCTCGCCGGCCTTCCAGTCGCCGAGGAACTTGCCGTCGGCCGGATACTTGATCGTCGCCATCTGCTGCTTCTCGAGGCGCTCACGGACGTCCTTCGGCAGGTCCTTGTTGTTCAGGGAAGCCTCGGAGCAGGCCAGTTGCAGGTCGGACTGCTCCAGGCGATCCAGCTTTGCGATGCCGCGCTCCTTGAACGAGCTCTTCACCACCTGCATCGTTTCCTCGCGCGTCGGCCCCGGGCTGGCGCAGGAAGCGAGAACCACGACCGCGCCAACGGACATCATCGTCTTCATCATCTTCATCGTCGTCTCCTCAGCGCTTGATCGCAGGCGAATCCATCTTCGCTCCGTTGGCATTGACGCCGAGGAACGTGATCAGGTCGATCGTGCCCTGCGAGATGAAGATCGGCTCGGGAAACCGCTGCTGACGGAAGCAGTCGTTCAGGCGCCACTGCATCGTGCGCAGCGCGCCCTGGGACACGCGGTACGCCGGCCACGTTGTGAAGGCACGCGCGGCGTCCTGCTTGTTGTGCGAGATGTTGGGCAGATCCTGCAGCCGGATCCGCTGGCTGTCGACCCCGTGGCAGGTGGCGCACGAGAAGTCGTACGGTCCGCCGCGCATGTAGAAGAGCTGCCGGCCGCGCTCGAACGACGCGCGCTCCATCGGGTGGCTCTGGGAGATCTTCACCGGCACCCCGCGCGACTGCTCTACCACGAACGTGGTGATCGACTCGATGTCGGTCGCGCGCTGGCCGGCGCCCGAGAACGGGCTCTTGGTCACCGCGGCGCGGTCGAAGCCCTGCAGGGTCACCATGCAATGGACGAGGCGGGCCTCGAAGTCCATCACCTGGTTCGTGTCGGCGAAGAAGCGCGGCAGTTGCGCATACGCGCCCTTGACGACGCCGGCGCCGAGGCCGATGTCGCACTGCTCGAGCGAGGCGTTCTTCGGCCCGCGCTTCTGCTTCCACAGTTCCTCGCCCCGCACGACCAGCAGTTCGGCGGGGTTGCCGTCCTGCAGCATCTGGCGGTACTTGGCGATCTCGTCGGCGGCACTGCCCTGGGCCTGCGCGCCGGCCGCGAACATGGCCACTGCACAACCGACCAGGGAGGTGGCCAGTCTGGGTCTCTTCATGGATGCTGTCTCCTGCCTTGTTGAGAAACGAAGGTTGCCCCGGGTCCCTCTTCGGGGACCTCGGAGTCGTCAATGCCCGGAACTACGGCCGCAGGTAAACGTAGCCCTCGCGCGCCTGCAGCCTGGCCGCTTCCGCCACGCCGGACGGAACGATCGATGCTTCCTGGATCACCTTCGACGTGTCGATCTTGCGGGTGACCAGCGTGTTGTTGCAGACGCGGAAGTCGACACCCTTGGAACTGAGGTCCTGGACGATCACCTCGTACGGATTGCCGTTCTTGTCCTTGGCATCCGCGAGCAGGAACTCGATGCCATTGCCGTTCGTCACCACCGTGATCTTGGCCTTCGGGTCCGCCGCCAGGTGGTTGCGGATGTTGCCGAGGCCACGCGAAGCCTCGTCGAGGCCGTTCGTGAAGTGATACACGGCCTTGATCTGGCCTTCGCTGGCCTGGGCCAGCACCGCCGCCGGCTGCGCGGCCGCCAGCAGGCCGAGTGTCACGGACGTCGCGGAGAGGAGCGAACGGGCAATCTTCAATGGAGTCTCCTTGGGCTTTCTTGTTGTCTTCAAAGCTCCGGCCCGCTGGCGCACGGGCCCGGAACCTGCATCAGCCAATGGTGGCTTCGTCGGTGCGGGTCTCCCCCTTGTTGTCGACCCACGTGACGCTGATCTTCTCGCCTTTCTTGCCGCCCTTGAACTTGAACTGCAGGTACGGGTTCTTGGACACGGCGGGGCCCCACTCGGCGGTCAGGACCGGCTTGCCGTTGTGGTTCACGGTGACGTTGGAAATGAAATGGGCCGGGACCAGCTGGCCGGCGGAGTCGCGGCGCTGGCCGCCTTCCATCTCGTGGCTCATGAGTACGCGGACATCGACGCCATCAGGCTGTTCGGTCGCGCGAATGCGCATCGGATCGGGCATGTTCGCTCCTGGGATTCAGTGTGGGTTTCGTTGTCGATCAGCCGCCGCAGCCGCCGAGCGTGACCTTGATTTCCTTGGTGGCGACGTAGAACTTGTTGTCCGCCTTCACCACCGCGTGCACGTTCGACGTCTGGCCCATCTTGATGCGGGTCGCCACCGAGGGCTCCGTGCCGGACGGGATCGTGAAGCCGGCCGCCAGCGTGTTCGGGTTCTTCTCGACCAGGACGTAGATGCCCTGGGTGTTCGGGATCTTGCTGCTCACGGCCACCGGGACGACCGCGCCGTTCTCGGCGATGTCGGGCGCGGTGATCGTGATGTCGCCGCTCGGCGCGGTGGCGCTGCCGCCGAGCGCCTTGATGGTGTCTTCCAGCGACTTCGTGTCGAAGGCGGCCTTGTTCCAGGCCTGCTGCTGCGCCTGGGCTTCCTTCATCGTGATCAAGCCCGCGGCGGCCATCAGGCCCAGCACGCCGCTGACTTTCACGAATTCCCTGCGGTTCTGGATCATCGTTGTCTCCTGCAATTCGAAAAGTGAGATTGAAAAGGTGAACGCAAAACTTTAACAGTCGCTTCCAAGGCCCGCGATGCGACTCGGGTTAACCCCAACCCACCGTGGGCGGTTCCACTACCTGGCGCCTCCGACGATCCACTTGGCGATCGCAAGCGCCTCGTCGTCCTTCAGGGCCGGCTGGGGCGGCATCGGCACCGGTCCCCATACGCCCTCTCCGCCGGCCTTCACCTTCTTCGCGAGGTATGCCTCGCTGTCGGGCTTGCCCTGGTACCTGGCGGCAATCTCCGTAAAGCCCGGGCCGACCACCTTGTTCGTCATGCCGTGGCACGCGGTGCAAGCGTACTTGGTCACAAGCGCCTTCGGGTCCGCCGCCGCGGGCGCCGCAGCGACCGCGACCGGCGTCGCCTTCGCCGCCGCTGCGCTCGGGTCATAGAAGGTCGTGTCGATGCCGCGCGCAGGACCGATCGGCCGCTTCTGCTCGGCCAGGTTGCCGTGCTGGTTGCGCGCGAAGTCGGGCAGTTCGGACGTGACCTTGACGGCCTGCACGCAATCCTTCATGCAGAGTTTGCCCGAGACGTCGGGCTTGCCCTTGGGCGAAGCCAGGCCGTGGTTGGTGCTCATGCCGTTGCGGTTCGGCATCGGCACCTTCGTGAGGTTCCCGTCGTTCAGCTCGAAGTCCGCCGGAACGATCTCGTTCAGGTGCAGCACGTAGGCCGTGATGGCGTAGACCTGGTCAACCGTCAGCGACTGCGGGTTGGTCCACGGCATCGCGCGGTTGGTGTAGTCCCACAGCGTCGTCGCGTAGTTCAGCTTGGTGCCGACGGTGCGCATCCCATCCGGTGCGCGCAAGGCCGCCGCGCGCCCGGTCTTCAGGTCTTCCGGTTTCACGCCGCCGGCTATCGCCATGTAGCGATTGCTCTCGCCGAACGTGCCGTGGCAGCTCGCGCACTGCGCGTCGTACAGGTCCTGGCCCTGGGCGACCGTGCCCTTGCCCTTGCGCACGCCGTGGCCGTCCGGCCGCACGTCGATGTCCCACCCCGCGATCTCCTGCGGCGTGGCGGCGCGACCGAATCCGAACCTCGGCCCATCGGCGGCAGGCTTGCCCTGCGCGAAGGCCGCGCCGGCCAGCGCGGCGAGCACCGTCGCCGCGACGAGAGGCCGCCATGCCTTAAGCGATCTGGACATTCCACACCTCCCCGTTGGGCTGCACGCGCCAGGTCTGGACCGCGTTGTTGTGATAGATGGATCGCGTGCCGCGCACCGCGCGCAGTTGGACGATCGTCGGCTGCACGTGGCCGGTCTCGTCGACCGCCCGGCTCTGCAGCATCGCGGGGCCGCCGTCCCAGTTCCAGTCCGCCCGGAAGCGCGTCAGGGCCTTCGTCAGCACCGGATCCTGCAGTCGTGCCTGCTGCCAGTTGCGGCCGCCGTCGGTGGAGACGTCGACCCGCCGGACCTTGCCGCGGCCGGACCAGGCCAGGCCGGTGATCTCGTAATAGCCCTTGCCCTGCAGCATCTGGCCGCCGGACGGGGTCGTGATGACCGACTTGACCTCCTGCACGCCGCTGTACTGCCGGTGCGTGCCATCGGGCATCAGGTCGATGTAGTGCAGCGACTCCTCGCGCGCGTTCCACGGCTTGTCACCCACTTCTAGGCGGCGCAGCCACTTCACGCTCGACACACCCTGCACACCGGGAACGAGCAGGCGCAGCGGATAACCGTTCTCCGGGCGCAGCATCTCGCCGTTCTGGCCGTACACGACCATCACGTCGTTCAGCGCGAACTCCATCGGGATGGTGCGGGTCAGCGCGGAGCCATCGGCGCCTTCGGCGAGGACGAACCGCGCGGTCTTCTTGTCGTAGCCGACCTCGTCGAGCAGCGTCGACAGCAGCACGCCGGTGAACTCGCTGCACGCGAGCATGCCGTGCGTGTACTGCACCGTCGGGACAGCCACGTTGCCCCACTCCATGCCGGTGTTGGCGCCGCACTCGATGAAGTGGATGCGCGACACCGACGGGAACCGCATGATGTCGTCCATCGTCAGCAGCAGCGGCCGCTTCACCAGGCCGTGGATCATCAGCCGGTGCTGCGTCGGATCGACCTCCGGCATGCCGGAGTGATGGCGCTCGAAGTGCACGCCGCTCGGCGTGATGATGCCGAACAGGTTCTGCAGCGGCGTGAAGCTCACCGACGACTGCGGCTGCGGCGTCAGGCCGGGGCTCTGGCGACGCTGCACGGCGGCCTCGAACTTCGACGGCGCGCCATAGCCCGTCGCGCCGACTGGCGCACCCAGCGACCGGGTCCATGGGTTGATCGCCGGTGGCGCGTCCTTCGCCTGCGCGACCGCCTTGCCGGCGGCAGCGACGGCGATACCTCCCGCCGCAGCACTGGCCAGGAAGCCCCGGCGACCCTTCGCGGCCTGGATGGTCTCGGCGCTCAGGTGATGCTCCGGCGCCGGCACGACCCGACCGATCGGTCGTGCGCTCTTCTCCCTAACACTCCTCATCGAATCTCCTCTGGCTTTCGTCTTGCGCAGTGGTGCTTGAAATCCTGGTCAGCTGTTCGTCGTTCCCGGCATGAACCGCTTCAGCGTGCGGTTCGATACCGACTGTTCATCGAGCTGGCTCGCCATGTGGACGCACGCGGTGCGGCAGAGCGTCACGACGTTGGCGTCGGCGATCGAATAGAAACTCATCTGACCGTCACGGCGCCGCTTCAGGACGCCCTTGCCGTACATCAGGTTGAGGTGGCGCGACACGTTCGTCTGCGAAGCGCCGACGCGCTCCACGATGTCCGAGACGCTGCGCTCGCCGTCGCAGATCGCGCTGAGGATCTTGAGGCGCGTCGGCTCGGCCAGCAGGCCGAAGTAATCCGACACCACCTCGTACAGGCGCTCGAGCTCGGGCTCCATGGATTTTTCGTAAAGTGCGCATATGCGCAAGGGCGCACATATTCGAAGGGCCGGACACCGCGGGTCAAGCGGAATCGGGGCGGCGCGACGGCTATGTGACCGCGGTCACGGCCGCGGTCGAGCGACCTCCTGTCGATCGACCCTTGTCAGGGCTGCAGGCCCTTCACGGCTCCGATCGTTTCGGCCGTCCGTGCCCGGATCACGCCCACACGCCCTTCGTGCGCGACCGGTTCGTCCGGAAGGACCAGCCACTGCATCAGGTCGCGGATCGACACCAGACCGTAGCCGCCGCCGTCCTTGATCAGGATGTGGCGATAGCCGTGCACCACCATCAGGCGCAGGACGTCCTCGACCGTCGCGTCGGCGTCCACCTGGCGGACGTTCGGGCTCATCACCTCGGAGACTTTCGTGCCCGCGGGATCGCGGCGCTCGGCCACGACGCGGCACATCACGTCGCGTTCGGTGAAGATCCCGCCGATCGCGCTGCCAGCCCCCCGGATGATCACCGCCCCCACGCCCTTCTGCGCCATCATCGCGGCGACTTCGGTCACGGAGGCGTCCGGCGCGGCGGTGATCAGGTTCTGGATGTCCTTCGCCTGCAGGACGGCGCGGATCGGCTGGTTGGTCATCGGTAGGTCTCCTGGGAGCGCGGCGGCTGTCGTTGCCGCCATGAACGGACAATCCTACGCCGAGGAACGCGCCACGGCATCCGCGGCGATCAACCGGGCGGGAAAATCGGTTATCGCTTCGGCTTCAGGGCAGCGCACGGATCGGGACGGTCCTGCGCCGGGCTCACCAAGGCCGCGTCGAACTGACGGGACCGCTCCTCGTTGCCTTCCTCCAGCAGTCCGATCGACCACGCGCGCGGCTGGTCCTTGGCCGCCAGGTGGCGCGGCACGCCGATGTCCCGCCGCGCGTGACCGTTGCCCGTCAGCAGGACGACGCCACGCTCAAGGTATGGGCGCAGCGACTTCGCCAGGACCGCGTCGCGCGCAATCTGGGCTCGTGCCAGCCCCGGCAACGCAGACTTCGGCAGCATGTTGCAGTGGCCGACCTGCACGACGTGCTCATGCAGCGCGAGGATGTCGTCGAAGCGGTCGAGCGCGAGTTCGGCGCGCTCCGCCTCGGTGAAGACCGCGCCCGGTCCCTCGCGCGCGACCCGCGCCGCGGCACTGCGCGACAGGTTCGCCGCGACGATCGGCAGTTCGTACTGCAGCGCCAGTTCCACGAACGGCCGGTAGCGCGCCCAGTCCCACGAGTCCTTCGGCGCGCGCGCCTGCGCGATCACGTGATCGGCGAGGGAGCGCCCCTCCGGCGGCGACTCCCGCCTCGCCCGATCGATGTCGCCCTGGCGCTCCCGATCGAACTGCTCGAAGGCGATCGCCGGCCGTGCTCCACTCTCCATCAGGCGGCGCAGCGCGTCGGCGCGGATCCGGTGCTGGACGACGTTGTCATGCACCTCGCCAAGCAGCACGACGGGACGGCGCGCGAGTTCGGCGGCCAGGCGATCTTCGTCCAGCGGGGGCGGGGTCGCGCAGCCGGCGAACACCGGAACCCAGGCCAGGACGAACAGAAGTTGGCGCCCGCGGCGCATGCATGCCTCGCGAAGAGATGGGTGGATGTCCGCGGCGCCATCCTGCGCGCGCCGCGCGAGCCGAGCCACGGCGACGCTTCCGAACCGTCCCACCGCGGGCGCCGCGATACTAGCTTGACGAGCGTCCGGACGCGGCGCGGGACCAGGCGCCCACGCCCGTCCTATGATCCCGGCCATGACATCGCTCGCCTCCGCATGGAGCGTCGTGGCCGACCTGGGGCGGTCCGCGCTGCAGTGGTTTGCCGGCTGGCGGCGCATCCTCATGTTCAGCGCCCGGCTGCTGGTGCTTGCGCTTTCGCCGTCGACGTACCGCGGGCCCAACCTCGCGGCCCTGTCGCGGCACCTCGTCGAGGACACGGCCCCGATCCTGCTGTGGTTCACCCTGATGACGTCGATCGTCAGCCTGGTGATCATCCACATCGTCGTCGTGACGTCGGTGAGCTACGGCCTGTCGCGCTATGCGCTCGAGATGGTCGTGCGCGTCCTGGTGCTCGAGCTGATACCCCTGACGGCCGCGATGTTCGTCGCCTTGCGATGCGCGCTGCCCAACGCGGCGGAAGTCGCGGCACTGCGCGCGAGCGGCGCGTTAGACCTGCGGTCGGCCGGAAGTGCCGAGCCGCTGCAGCGCGAAATCCTGCCGCGCGTCGTGTCGGGGACGTTCTCCGTGCTGCTGCTGGCGGCCGTGAGCAGCGTGGTCTGCGCCGTGCTCGCCTACCTGTGGGTGCATGGCTTCACGATGGGCGGGCTGGCGAGCTACACGCGGACCTTCGGCCGCGTCTTCAGTCCGGCCCTGTCCCTGATCTTCACGCTGAAGACACTGGGCCTGGGCCTCGCCGTGGGGCTGATCCCGATCGCCTCGGTTCTCTACGATCCACCGCGTCCGCGCCTTCGCACCAGCGCCGAACTGCGCGGCCTGGTGCGGCTGTTTTTCGTGATCCTGCTGATCCAGGTCGGCTCGCTCGTGGGCAACTACCTCTGAGGCCAATGCGATGAGCGACGAACCGATGCCCGCGCCGCGAACGATCGATTCCCTGGAGTTCCGCGCCGCACTGCTGGTGGGAGCGCTGGTGCTGCTGGTGGCTGCTTCGGCCGCGTACCTGCTGTACGCGCGGGGCGTCTTCGAGCCCTCCCAGAGGCTGGTGCTGCTGTCCGACGATGCCGAAGGGGTCAGCGTCGGCATGGACCTGACCTTCGCCGGATTCCCGATCGGCCGTGTCCGCGGCATCGAACTGTCGGACGACGGCACGACGCGCATCGTCATCGACGTGCCGCGCAAGGACGCGCGCTGGCTGCGCGAGTCGAGCGTCTTCACGCTGACGCGCGGCCTGGTCGGCAACACCAACCTGCGCGCCTTCAGCGGTGTCCTGAGCGATCCGCCCCTGGCCGCCGGCGCCGAGCGTCGGGTGCTGGTCGGCGATGCCACCGCCGAGATCCCCCGCCTCGTGGCCGAGACGCGCGACCTGATCCGCAACCTGACGCAGTTGACGAGCGCCGACTCGGCACTGGCCACCACGCTCGGCCACGTGCAGAGCGCGACCGAGAAGATCACCGGTCCGCGCGGCGCGCTCGGCGTGCTGTTCGGCAACGAGGCCGACGCGCAGAAACTCGTCGTTATGCTGGACCGGACGAACGCCCTGCTGGCGCGCCTCGATGGCCTGGCCGCGAAGGCGGATCAACAGGTCTTCGGTGCCGAGGGCCTGATGCCCGAAGCCCGCGCCGCCGTCGTCCAGCTGAACGCCGCCCTCCTCGAAGCGCGCGAAAGCCTGAAGAGGATCGACGCGATCCTGGTCGACGCGCAGGCCATCGCCGGCAACGCACGCGCCGCATCGACCGACCTCGCCGCACTGCGGTCCGAGGTCGACGCCAACCTGCGCAAGGTGAGCCGGATGATCGACGAGGTCAACCGTCGCTGGCCGTTTGCCAAGTCGCCGGAGATCAAGCTGCCATGAGCCGCGTCGTGCACCATGTTGTCGCATCGCTGGTCGTGCTGCTGGCCGCGTGCAGCAGCGCCCCGCCGGCGCCGCAGTGGCAGTCCGATGCGAAGGCGGCGCTGGACCGCGCGGTTGCCGCGCACCTCGGCGGCGACACGCGCGTGGCGAACGCCGAGTTCGACCTGGCGCGCCGAGAACTCGCACGCACCGGCCGCGCAGACCTGGTCGCGATGGCCGAACTCACGCGCTGCGCAGTGCAGGTGGCTAGTCTCGAGGTTGGGCCGTGCGATGGATTCGAGAAGCTGCGGAACGACGCCACGCCGGCGCAACGCGCCTACGCCGACTACCTGCTCAGCCGCGTGCAGGCCGGGGATGTCGCCTTGCTCCCGGAACACCATCGTCCGTTCGCCGCGAGCGGCCTCAGCGGCGACGCGGCGACCTCCGCGCTCGGGGCCCTCGACGACCCGCTGGCGCGGCTGGTCGCAATCGGCGTGCTGTTCCAGGATGGCCGCGTGGATCCCGCCGCGATCGCGCTTGCGGTGGACACCGCATCGGCGCAGGGATGGCGGCGGCCGCTGCTCGCATGGCTGGGCGTGCAGCTTGCGCTCGCCGAGAAGGCGGGGGACAGCGCCGGTGCGGAGCGCCTGCGGCGGCGGATCGCACTGGTCCAGGACACCAAGTGATCGACGCTCGACGCGAGTCGCGTGGCGGACGCGCATCGACAGCGCATGGTGTGGATCACCGCCATGCCGCAGTCGCCCGATATAGGCGACAAGACCACCCCGCGCGCAAAGGTTCCCTTATCGTTCGGCGCGACCCGCACGCATCCAGCCGCCATGCACGAAGCGCCGCACGCAGCCCTGACGCACGCCGCATGGCAGGGCTCCCTCAAACTCACAGCCGAGGAGCGTGCCTCGCTGCGCGTCGATCGGATCGTCACCGACGAGCTGATCGACGACCTCTTGCCCACCGTCGAGTACATCGTGTTCTTCGGTCCGATGCGGATCGACGCCGAGACGCGACGAGCGTGGGAGACCGAGGCGCGGCGGCAAGCGGACTCCGCCAGCGCCTTCGGTGCGCTGCTGGATAACCCGACCCGCTTGGGCTACACGTACTTCGTCGGACGCTGGATCGCGCGAGGCCTGCCGCGCGAACACGCCGAACGCCGCTTCGCCCACCTCCTCTCCGACCTGAAGGAACTGGAAGGGCATCTGCGCCACCACGCGAACGGCGTGGGACCCGGTCGAGGCAGCACGGCCGACGCGCAAATCGATCACCTGGTGCGCGGCGCCGCGGCGAGCTGGCGCCGGCACACCGGCCAGCAGCCCGGCACCAGCGACTCATCAGCATTCATCAGGTTCTGCCTGGCGCTCGCCGCGCTGGCCGAGTTGACCTTGACCCGCGACCGCATCCGCGCCGTCCTCAACGGGGGTCTTTAGGCCCGTTCGTTTGCAACCGGGTGAACGATGGGCCCAACGTCGATTGTCACCGGCGCGGCGCTTGCGACGCGGCCGGTGGACTGCCGGGCTGGGCGGCGTTTCCTCCGGTGGTTCCAATGCTTTGCTGAAGGCTCACCAGACTTTCATGGCTCACCTGAATGACGCCGCGCCGGGGTCTGTCCAGGTCAACTATGAGAAAGACGACCATGGCGATGAGTATCAGCAGAACGAATGCCGCGAGGGTGACTCGATGCCCGGCAATTCCAGATGCGTAGCCGAGCGTGGCCGCTGTGAGCACGATCGTCGCGAACATCAGGATCAGCACGATCTCCGGCACCTGCCGATTCAAGGCCGCATTCCTCGTCGCGGATGTGTCGATCAGTTCGTTGAGGGACTGGATGAAGAGCCCGCTCGTGACGACGCTCTTGTCCAGTTCCGCTGCCCTCACGGCATGGCTCCACAGTTCGGTCTCCAGCAGTTTCGCCTCATGCAGCAGTGATTCGTGCAATTCGAGTTTCGTGGAATCGACCCCACCTTCCCGGATGCGAACATCCAGGTATTGGCGAAGCACTGCCTGCACTTCATCGCGCATCTCCCCAGGAAGCAGCCGCGCCCTGAGATAGGTAGTGCCGATGGCATTGGCTTCGGCCACGACCGTCTGGCTACGATCTTCATAGCGTTGCAGCGCCGCGGAAAATGTGAAAGCCAGCAAGAGCGCCAGCAAGCCCAGCATGGAAACCAGTACGGCATTGGCTTGCGTGATGGCTTCAGCCGCGCTTGCCTGTCTGCGATGACCGCTGCGAAAGCCAATTTCCATGGCAAGCAGCATGAAAGCGAAGAGGGCCGACAAGATCGAAGCGCTGCTTTGGCTGTACATGATTTCCCTCATGGAGCCATGGCCGCGACCACAAGACAAACGGGGCTGATCGTGAAATCAGCCCCGCTTTGAGAATGGCGCGCCCGGCAGGATTCGAACCCACGACCCCTTGGTTCGTAGCCAAGTACTCTATCCAACTGAGCTACGGGCGCGCGAGGCGGCGGAGTTTATCACAGGGGCCACTTGTGGACCGGGCCCACCCTCCGGTCAGTCCGACAGGATGAATGTCACCTTGAGGATCACCTTGTATCCGGTGATCTTGCCGTTGTCGATGGTCACCTCCTGATCCTTGACCCAGGCGCCCTTGACATTCTTCAGCGTCTTGTTGGCGCGCTCGACGGCCTGGACGATCGCATCCTGAAAACTCACCGTACTGACGCTGCTGATCTCGGTAATGCGTGCAACGGTCATGGTCCTGTCCTTTACGGTCTGAGACCCCGGTTCGGAGTCGAAGAAACCAGTCTGCGCCCTTCTGCGCCACCCCAACAACAGCGGCTTTGCGCAAACGCGAGGAGCTGACTCCCGGGCACTCGCCTTGCCGGTAACAGGAACTACTCAGGAGGCGCCAAGGATCGCCAGCTTGTGCCCGTTCAACATCACGGACTCGATAACCCGCTCGCAAGCACGGCACGACCGTCCGCGAAGGTCAGGGAGCAGTCAGCCGAGGAACTGGCGCAAGTCTGGCGAACGCGCGCTTCATGGGGACACCCCGATCCCGGGACGCTCCTCCCCAATGCGCGTTAGCGAATGACCTCATCGCGCGGCGGCACGTAGTTTCACGGTTGACTCCGCCGTACGCGCCGGCGCAGATTGACTGTCCTCACAACACGCGATCAGGCTAGCGGCTGCCTCCGATGGGCAAGAAGAACGCGCACGCGACGTGCTGTCACATCGGGATTCGACCGTCTCGTCGCGTCACTTCCTGAGGCCCGATCGGCTGGAACTGCGTGGAACGGTTGCCGCTACCTCGCATATTGCGCCGCTGGCTGCAGCCAGTTCGCCACTCAAGCCATGGCCCCCGCGAGGCTTCGAAGAGACAGGCGTTGTCGCACGGCTCCAGCGCGCTGACCGCGGCCGAACGCGCCGCCTTGCGCGTCGACCCCATCGTCACCGATGCGCTGATCGACGACCTGTTGCCAGCGGTGGAGAACGTTGCGTTCTTCGGCTCGAAGGTGATCGGCACCGATGCGCGCGGGTCGTCGGAGGCGGAGGTCCGCCAGCAGGCGGATGCCGCGCGCGCGTTCCGCGCGTTGCTCCAGGACCCGACTCGCTTGGGCTACTCCTACTTCGTCCGGCGCTGGGTCGAGCGCGGCATGCCACGCCGCGACGCCGAGCGCCGGTTTGTTCATCTGCTCACCGATCTGAAGGACTTCGAAGCGGAGTTGCGCCTACACGCGAGCAGCGTCGGCCCACCCGGTGTCAACAAGGGCAACGCGCCGGTCGATCACCTTGTACTCACCGCCGCCGTCAGCTGGCGCCAGCACACCGGCCAGCAGCCCGATACGAGCGGGCCGTCAGCGTTCGTGAAGTTCTGCCTGGCGCTCGCTGCGCTGGCCGAGTTGCCCTTGAGCCGCGACCGGATTCGCCGCGTGCTTGACAGGGGCCCATAGGCTGCAGCCGAAGGGAAACCACGCTCAGGGGTTTTCTGGCGGAGACGGACGGATTCGAACCGTCGATGCACGTTTTAGCGCGCATGCTCCCTTAGCAGGGGAGTGCCTTCGACCTCTCGGCCACGTCTCCGGTGATGCTTGAAAAGCAAGGCGCGGGCCCAAGCCCGCGCGCAAGCGGGAGTTTAGACGCTGCCGCCCGCGGCGGCAACGCGGTCAGCCAACCGGGTTCTCCAGGCCGAACGCCTTGTGCAGGGCGCGGACCGCGAGCTCCATGTACTTGTCCTCGACGACCACCGAGGTCTTGATCTCGCTGGTGGAGATCATCTGGATGTTGATGCCCTCCTCGGAGAGGGTTCGGAACATCTGGCTCGCGACGCCGACGTGCGAGCGCATCGCGATGCCGACGATCGACACCTTGGCGATCTTCTGGTCGCCGACGATCTCGCGCGCGCCGACGTGTTGCTTCACCTTGGTGTTCAGCACTTCCATCGCCTTCGCGTACTCGTTGCGATGGACCGTGAACGAAAAGTCGGTCGTGCCGTCGACGCTGATGTTCTGCACGATCATGTCGACGTCGATGTTGGCGTCGGCGATCGGCCCGAGGATCTGGTAGGCGATGCCGGGCCGGTCGGGCACCCGTGTCAGCGTGATCTTGGCTTCGTCGCGCGAGAAAGCGACGCCGGATATGACGGCCTTTTCCATCGTGTGGTCTTCCTCGAAGGTGATCAGGGTGCCGGAGGTCGCCTCCTCGGCGAGCGGAGTGTCTGGGTCGGTCAGGCTGGAGAGCACGCGCAACGGGACCTTGTACTTGCCGGCGAACTCGACCGAGCGGATCTGCAGCACCTTGGAGCCGAGGCTCGCCATCTCGAGCATTTCCTCGAAGGTGATCTTCTTCAGGCGCTGCGCCTCGGGGACGATGCGCGGGTCGGTCGTGTAGACCCCGTCGACGTCCGTGTAGATCAGGCACTCGTCGGCCTTCAGCGCGGCGGCGAGCGCGACGGCCGAGGTGTCGGAGCCGCCGCGTCCGAGCGTGGTGAGGTTGCCGTGCTCGTCCGCGCCCTGAAAGCCGGCCACGACGACGATCGTCCCCTGCTCGAGGTCGGCGCGCATTTTCTTCTCGTCGATCTCGATGATCCGCGCCTTGGTGAACGCGCTGTCGGTCAGCACGTGCACCTGCGGTCCGGTGTAGCTCTTGGCCTTGAGGCCGCGGTCCATCAGCGCCATCGAGAGCAGCCCGATCGTGACCTGCTCGCCGGTGGACGCGATCACGTCCAGCTCGCGCGGATCGGGGCTTGCCTGGATCTCCTTGGCGAGCGCGATGAGCCGGTTGGTCTCCCCGCTCATCGCGGAAACGACGACCACCAATTGGTGCCCGGCGCGATGCCACTTCTCGAGGCGACGCGCGACGTTGCGGATGCGTTCGACGCTGCCGACCGACGTACCGCCGTACTTGTGAACGATGAGAGCCATGATCGGCCGAGCCCCGCCTTCCCCGCTTGATGAGCAACCGCGGATTATAAGGAGCGCGCGCTGCGCTGCCTGAGCTGGGTCAGGTATCGCGGTCGATCAGCCCGGCGTCCGGCTGCCATGCGACCACGATGCGCTCGCCGTCGCGGTCGGTCGTCCTCACGTCGGCGCCGAGTCCGGCGACGTAGATCAGTTCGCCCTTGCGCCACACGAGCGGCAGCCGGCCGCGCTCGAACTCCGGGATGCCCGCGTCCTGGAACAGCCGCTTCAGCGTCTTCGAGGGGCGCGCGGGGTGCGGCTTGAAGCGCTCCCCGCCGCCGCGGGGGCGCACCTCGAGGACGGCTTCCCGCAGCCAGGCGGGATCGAAGCCCTCCGCGTCGACGACCGCGGTGAAGTGCAGCGCCCCGCCCCACCCCGGGACGCTGATCTCGTCCTCGCCCTGCCAGCGGAACGACTGGATGTCGTGCGAATCGGTCTCGGCGTCCTTCAGCAGCAGCAGGCCGCGGTAGCGCCGCACCTCGCGGTCGCCGACCCTCACCAGCAGGCGCGCGTCGCTGCGCGCCGTGCGGGCCTGGTCGAGCAATTCGAGCAGGCGCGCGCGGCTCGGCGATTCGATGCCGGCGCGATCGAGCCAGGCGCGTACCAGCGCCGTCTGGCGGGCAAGCGGCAGCGCGGTGATGCGATCGAGCCAGACCATCCCGTCGGGCGCGCCGTCCGAGGCGTGCGCGAGATCGGTATCGGCGGTTGAGCGCAGCGCCTCGGCGGCCTCGGCGACAAGATCGATGGAGCGCGCGGCCGCCGCGCGAAAACCGGGGCGGAGCGCGTCGAGCCGCGGCATGACGTCCGCGCGCAGCGCGTTGCGCAGCAGGGTGTGCTCGTCGTTCGATTCGTCCTCGATGTGACGGATGCCGGACCCCTCGAGGTAAGCCTCGATCGCGGACCGCGCGACGTCGACGAACGGCCGGACGAGCAGCAGGTCGCCGCCGAAGCTGCGGCTCGGCGGAAACGCGGCCAGGCCGTCGACGCCGGCTCCGCGCAGCCACTGGATCAAGAACGTCTCGAGACGGTCCTCGCGATGGTGGGCCGTCAGCACGATGCGCGCGCCCGCATCGCGGGCCGCCTGCGCCAGTGCGCCGTAGCGCGCTTCGCGCGCCGCCGCCTCGAGCCCGCGTCCCCGGCGCCGCACGTCGACGCGCCGCGCGACCAGTTCGACATCGCGCGCGGCGCACTCCGCTTCGCAGTGCGCAAGCCAGTCGTCGGCATGGGGACTGAGGCCGTGGTGGACATGAACCGCGAGCAGGCGGCGGATTCCCGAGCCGCGGACCCGCGCCAGCCGTGCCGCCGCGTCGAGCAGCGCCATCGAGTCGCGGCCGCCGCTGAGCGCGACCACGACGACCTCGCCGCGCCGCGCCGGCGCCCGCTTCATCGGCTGGGAGCTTTGCGCCGCTTCGTCGCGCAGCCGGTCGAGCGCGCGGGCGAGCGCGTCGCGCACGGACTGCAGCAGCGGCGACGAATCCGGATCAGCTTTCCGCGGTCGTGCTCTTGAACTTGCCATAGGCGAGCAGCCGTTCGTGGCGGGCCGCGAGCAGATCCTTCGTCTTCATGCCCTGGAACTGGCGCAGCGTGTCGGCCAGCGCGCGCTTGAGCATCGCCGCCATCTGCTGCGGGTCGCGGTGCGCGCCGCCCAGCGGCTCGGCGACGATCTTGTCGATGACACCGAGCGCCTTCAGCCGATGCGCGGTCAGGCCGAGCGCCTCGGCCGCTTCCGGGGCCTTGTCGGCGCTCTTCCAGAGGATCGACGCGCAGCCCTCGGGCGAGATCACCGAGTACGTCGCGTACTGGAGCATCAGCACCGCATCGCCCACGGCGATCGCCAGCGCTCCGCCGGAGCCGCCCTCGCCGATGATCGTGGCGATGATCGGCACCTTGAGCTGGGACATCTCGAACAGGTTCCGTCCGATCGCCTCGGACTGGCCGCGCTCCTCGGCGTCGATGCCCGGATAGGCGCCCGGCGTGTCGACGAAGGTGAACAGCGGCAGGCCGAACTTCTCGGCCACCTTCATCAGGCGCAGCGCCTTGCGGTAGCCCTCGGGCTTGCTCATGCCGAAGTTGCGCAGCGCGCGCTCCTTCGTGTCCCGCCCCTTCTGGTGACCGAGCACCATCACCGGCGTGCCGTTGAAGCGCGCAAGGCCGCCGACGATCGAAAGGTCGTCGGCGAACGAGCGGTCGCCATGGAGCTCGTGGAAGTCGGTGAAGATGTCGGCGACGTAGTCGAGCGTGTACGGGCGCTGCGGATGGCGCGCGAGCTGGGACACCTGCCACGGCGACAGCTTCGCGTAGATGTCCTTCAGCAGCGCCTGGCTCTTCTTCTGCAGCCGCTCGATCTCCTCGGAGATGTCGACGGCCGAGTCGTCCTGCACGAAGCGCAGTTCTTCGATCTTCGTCTCGAGCTCCGCGATCGGCTGCTCGAAATCGAGGAAGGTCATCTTCGCCATGGTTCTCTCAGTACTCCACGGGCACAGGATCGAGGCTGCGCCACAGATACCAGGTCGCCACGCTGCGCCATGGCGCCCAACTCGCTGCCAGCGACTCGACCCGGGCGCGCCCTTCGCGCCCGGTGACCGCGTCGCCGTCCAGGTAGTGCAGGCTGACCGCCCGCAGCAGGCCCAGGTCGTCCAGCGGCAGCACATTAGGGCGGAGCAGGTTGAATATCAAGAACATCTCCGCGGTCCAGCGGCCGATGCCTCGGATGTCGGTCAGCTCGGCGATGATCGCCTCGTCGTCCTGCCCGCCAAAACGCGCCGGATCGACCCGCCCGCTGATGAAGTGATCGCACAGGTCGCGGATGTACTCGACCTTGCGTTCCGACAGTCCGCACGACCGCAGGGTCGTCGCGCGCCGGCGCAGCACGCTCCTCGGCGTCAGCTCGCCGCAGCTCGCGCAGAACCGTCCCCACACCGCATCGGCGGCCTTGACCGAAATCTGCTGGCCGACGATCGAGCGCGCAAGCGTGCTGAACGCGTCGCCGCGCGACACGAGGGCGACGCGCGGATGCTCGGCGATGATCCGGGCCATCGTCGCGTCCGACGCCGCCAGCGCGCGCTTCGCGCGACTCCAGTAGGCCGGCCGGGTGGACCCGTTCACACGCGACGCCAAGTGGTGCCGCCCGGGCCGTCCTCCAGGACGACGCCTTCGGCCGTCAGCGCCGCGCGGATGCGGTCGGCCTCGGCGAAGTTCCGGGCCTTCTTGGCCGCCATTCGCTCGGCGATCAGCGCGTCGATCCGCGCCCCGGCCTCGTCCGCCCCGCCGCCGCGCAGGAACTGCACGGGATCCCGCTGCAGCAGGCCGAGCGGCTCGGCGAGCCGCCGCAGTTGCCGCGCGAGCGCCGGCGACTTCGCGCGGTTCACCTCGCTCGCGAGGTCGAACAGCACGGCGATCGCCACCGGCGTGTTGAAGTCGTCGTTCATCGCCGCTGCGAACCGCTGCGCATGCGCCTCGTTCCAGTCGACCGCGGCGCCATCGCCGGCGGTGTCGCGCAGCGCCGTGTACAGGCGGCTGAGCGCGCTGCGGGCCTCGGCGACCTGCTCCTCGGCGAACTGCAGCTGGCTGCGATAGTGGGTGCGCAAGAGATAGAAGCGCACGACCTCCCAGTCGTAGCGGTCGACGGCGTCGCGGATCGTGACGACGTTGCCGAGCGACTTGGACATCTTGTCCTCGCCCATCCGCAGGGCGCCCGTGTGCACCCAGATGTTCGCGAACGGTTCGTCGAACGCGCCTTCGCTCTGCGCGATCTCGTTCTCGTGGTGCGGGAAGATCAGGTCCGGCCCGCCGCCGTGCAGGTCGAAGTGGCGGCCCAGCAGTTCGCTCGCCATGGCCGAGCACTCGATGTGCCAGCCGGGACGCCCCTCACCCCAGCGGGAGGCCCAATGCGGCTCGCCCGGCTTGGCGCGTTTCCACAGCACGAAGTCGAGCGGGTCGCGCTTGCTGGTGTCGACGGCGACGCGCTCGCCGGCGCGCAGCTCGTCGAGCTCGCGTCCCGACAGCTTGCCGTAACCGGGAAAACTCCGGACCGCGTAGTTCACGTCACCGTCGTTCGCCTGGTACGCGAGGCCCTTGTCCTCGAGCAGCCCGATCAGGTCGAGCATCTGCGGCACGAACTGCGTCGCGCGCGGCTCGTGGTCCGGCCGGGCCATGCCTAGGGCGTCGAAGTCGTCGTGCATCAGCCGGATGAAGCGCGCGGTGAGCTCCGATGGCGTCTCGCCGTTCTCGGCCGCGCGCTGGATGATCTTGTCGTCGATGTCGGTGATGTTCCGGACATACGTGACGTGATAGCCCGCCGCCCGCAGCCAGCGCTGCATCACGTCGAACGCGACGAAGGTGCGACCGTGGCCGATGTGGGTGCGGTCGTAGGTCGTCACGCCGCAGACGTACATGCGGACGTGGCCGGGCTCTAGCGGCTCGAGCGGCTGCTTGCGGCGCGACAGCGTGTTGTAGATCTCGACCGTCATGGAACTTCACCCCTCGGGAGGACATCCGGCGAACCGGACTGGAAATGCGACCGCAAGGACAGGAACCCGGGCGAGCTCAGTCAACAGCGCAGTGCGGACATTTCGAGGGGCCGACGTGATTGGGGCGGGCTGTAGAATCGGCGGCAGTATATCAACCGCTCCGTCGATCCACGGCCTGCGCGACGCGAGGCCGCAGCCTGGCCGCCGACCCTCCGTCCTGCCCATCGATGCCGACCTCGCTTCGCTCCTTCGCCTTCGCCGGCGCCGCGCTGCTGGCCGCCGAGCTGCCGCCGGCGGCCGCGCAGCAGCCGCTGCCGGCGCAGGCCGTCCCCGCCCCGGCGAGCGATCGCGTCGAGCTGAGCGAGCTGCAGCAGGTGCAGAAGCTGATGGCGGCCGGGCAATTGAAGTCCGCGCTGGCGCGCGCCGATGCTCACCTCGCGAAGAACCCCCGCGACGCGCAGATGCGCTTCGTGCGGGGCGTGATCCTTTCGGAGCTGAAGGACACCGCCGGCGCGCGCGAGGTGTTCGAGCGCATGACGGAGGAGTTCCCGGAGCTGCCCGAGCCGTACAACAACCTCGCCGTGATCTATGCGTCGCAGGGGCAGCTCGGACAGGCCCGCACCCTGCTCGAAGCGGCCCTCGCCATCCGTCCCGACTACGCCACGGCGCACGAGAATCTAGGCGACGTCCACCTGCAGCTGAGCGTCGACGCCTACCAGCGCGCAGCCAGGCTGCAGCCAGGCAATCGGAACCTGGCCAGCAAGCTGTCGCTTTCGCGCGAGTTGCTCTCCAAGACCCGCATCACCCCCTGAGTCCCGCAAGGAGTCCGATGAAGATCAAGACGCTGCTTTTCTGCGCCGCATTGACGCTGGGTGCGACCACCGCCTCTGCGCAGGGCACGGCCCCGCGCGTGGCGCTCGAAACCTCCGAGGGCCGGATCGTCATCGAGCTCGCCCCGAAGGAGGCGCCGAAGACGGTCGACAACTTCCTCGCCTACGTGAAGGCCGGTCACTATGACGGCACCGTCTTTCACCGTGTGATCCCCACGTTCATGATCCAGGGCGGTGGGTTCGGACCGGACATGGCGGAGCGCTCGACGCGCCCGCCCATCCCGATCGAAAGCAAGAACGGGCTCAAGAACGCGCGCGGCACGGTGGCGATGGCCCGCCGCGGCGACCCCAACTCGGCCACGGCGCAGTTCTTCATCAACGTCGTCGACAACGCGTCGCTCGATTACCCGAGCTTCGACGGCCACGGCTACGCGGTGTTCGGCAAGGTCGTCGAGGGCATGGACGTCGTCGACAAGATCAAGGACGTGCCGACCGGCAACCGCGGCCGGTACCAGAACGTCCCGCTGACGCCGGTCACGATCAAGTCGGCCCGCATCGTCAAGTAAACCCACCAGGAACCCCCATGATCCGCCTGCAGACCTCCCTCGGCCCCATCACCCTCGAACTCGACCACGCGCGCGCGCCGAAGACCGCCGCCAACTTCGAGTCCTACGTGCGCAAGGGCTTCTACGACGGCACCGTGTTCCACCGCGTGATCAACGGCTTCATGGTCCAGGGCGGCGGCTTCGAGCCGGGCATGCGCCAGAAGCGCACCGACGCGCCGATCGAGAACGAGGCGGGCAACGGCCTGCGCAACGCCAAGTACACGGTCGCGATGGCGCGCACCAACGACCCGCATTCGGCGAGTTCGCAGTTCTTCATCAACGTCGCGGACAACGATTTCCTGAACCACACCGCCCCCACCGCGCAGGGCTGGGGCTACTGCGTCTTCGGCAAGGTGACCGAAGGGTTCGATGTCGTCGACAAGATCAAGGCGGTGCGCACCGGGCGCCAGGGCATGCACCAGGACGTGCCCGAGTCCGACGTGCTGATCGAGCGCGCCGAGATCGTCGAGTGAGCCTGGTCGATCCACCGCCGGTCCTGGCCGTCACGCCGACGGCCGCGCCGCTTCTGGATCCGCTCTTCATCTCGGACCTGCACCTCGCCGCGGAGCGGCCGCGCACGATCGCCCGGTTCCTGCAGTTCCTCGCCGCCGACGCGCCGGCGCATCGCGAACTCGTCATCCTCGGCGACCTCTTCGAGTTCTGGATCGGCGACGACGCGGCCGCCTCCGCACGCCCCATCGTCGACGCGCTGGCCGCCTACTCGGCCAGCGGCCGACGCCTGCTGCTGATGCACGGAAACCGCGACCCCCTGCTTGGCCACGGCTTCGCGGCCGCCAGCGGCGGCACCTTGCTCGCCGACCCGATCGTCGTCGAGGTCGCCGGCACGCCGACGCTGCTGTCGCACGGCGACGCCTGGTGCACGCTCGACGTCGCGTACCAGCGGTTCCGCGCGACGGTGCGCCAACCCGGGTTCCAGCGGGACTTCCTCTCGAAATCGCTCGACGAGCGCGTCGCCTTCGCACGCGGCCTGCGCATGCAGAGCGACAGCGAGAAGTCCACGAAGGCGGCGGACATCATGGACGTGACGCCCGATGCCGTCGTCGCCGCGCTGCGCGCAGCCGGCGTGAGCCGGATCATCCACGGGCACACGCACCGGCCGGCTGCGCACGTGGTCGACCTCGGGGACACGCTGGCGGAACGCTGGGTGCTGCCCGACTGGGATCTCGACGGCGCCGAGAAGCGCGGCGGCTTCCTCGAGATCGTCGAGGGCCGGCCCCGGCTCGTGCTCTTCGACTGATCGCCCTTACTCGTCGACCAGCTTGTTGAGCTCGGACGGGTTGACCGCGTGCGCAGCGGTCTTCGCGTCCCCGGCAATCGCGATGCCGTTGCGCTCGAGCGCGGCGACCATCTGGTCGATCACCCGCTGCTGCGCGGCGGCGTGGTCGACCAGTCCGTGCAATGCCTTCGTCAGCGGGTCGTCACCTTCCTGCGAGATCCCGTAGGCGGAAAACCCCATGCGGTTCGCCGCCTGTTCGCGCGCCGCGTCCGACTCCTTGTGCAGGATGCGCGCCGGATTCCCGACCGCGGTCGCGCCGACGGGCACTTCCTTGACCACTACGGCGTTCGAGCCGATGCGCGCGCCATCGCCGACAGTGAAGCCCCCGAGCACCTTGGCTCCCGCGCCGACGATCACGTTGCGGCCGAGCGTGGGATGGCGCTTGGCGCCCTTCACGGTCGACGTGCCGCCGAGCGTGACGCCCTGGTAGATGGTCGAACCCTCGCCGATCACCGCGGTTTCGCCCACCACGATGCCCATGCCGTGATCGATGAAGACAAAGCGCCCGATCTGCGCGCCCGGGTGGATCTCGATGCCGGTCAGGAAGCGCGAGACGTGCGAGACGAAGCGTCCGAACCAGCGCGCACCGCCGTTCCAGCACGCGTGCGCGATGCGATGCATCCAGAGCGCGTGCAGGCCCGGGTAGCAGGTCAGCACTTCCCAGCGGCTGCGGGCCGCCGGGTCGCGTTCCAGGATGCAGTCGATGTCTTCGCGCAAGCGGTTGAACATGAGGTCTTCGCGGCAGTCCGGGCCTGCGGGACCGCGTGGTGGGGATCGCGTCGTCGGTCGCGTTGTCAGGCCGCCGATTCTAGCGGCCGCGCTTGCGCCCCGCGCGGTCGGCGCGCGACTCGATGATCGCCGCGGTCACGCCGCGCAGCACGTCGATCTCGGTCTGCGTGGGGCGCGCGCGATTGAAGAGCCGCCGCACGCGCTGCATCAGGCGCTTCGGCTCGCCGGGATCGAGCGCGCCGACGGCGACCAGGGCCTGCTCGAAGTGTGCGTAGAAGCCTTCCAGCGCCTCGATGGGCGCCACGCTCTCCTCCGGGCCGAAGCGGCGCTGTCGTTCGTGCACGGCCGGCACCCCGCGCAGCGCGAGCTGGCACTCGTAGGCGGCCACCTGGACCGCCTGCGCCAGGTTGAGCGACGAGAACGCCGGATTCGCCGGGATCGCGCAGCTGCGCTGGCACCGCTCCACGTCCTCGTTCTCGAGCCCCGAGCGCTCCGTGCCGAACACGAACGCGATCTCCTCGCCGGCGTGAATCGCGCGCGTTGCCGCCTCCTCCGCGCACGAACGGAGGTCCGACAGCGGGGGCCCGAACTGGCGGTCATAACCGGTCATCGCGAAGGCCGTGCGGACGCCCGCGAGCGCTTCGGTCAGTACCGCGAACGTGGCGCTTGCGGCGAGCACGTCGGCAGCGCCGGTGGCCAGGGCCACCGCGTCCGGGTGCTCCCGATAGTCCGGGTGCCGCGGCCGCACGACCACAAGCCGCGAGAAGCCCATCGTCTTGATCGCGCGCGCGGACGCGCCGATGTTGCCCGGATGCGTAGGCGCCACCAGCACGAAGCGGACTTGATCGGCAGGGTTCGGCATCAGGGAGCGAAGGTCAATCGACTAGAATCCTCGGCCAGTCTAAATGCCGTCTGCCGTCCGG